>ERZ1106943.1650-NODE-1650-length-21604-cov-45.042044_pt1 | contig 21604 bp, 21 predicted proteins | sample MGYA00403671_ERZ1106943 | MGnify/ENA primary metagenome ERZ1106943 (study PRJEB35170, sample SAMEA104062427) | human gut metagenome | biome: human gut; feature: human-associated habitat; material: faeces | place: Denmark | collected 2012-06-14 ...
CGTTTCATATCAAGCTGATAATCGTAAAGCTGCCTCTCCTTCATACCATTCTGCTATAGCGCATCCAGCTCATGCGCAGAAAAAGAAGATTCATACCCAAAAGCGCCAAGGCTGCGTTGATGTTTCAATGCAACCTTAGACAGATAAAAAATCAAGGAACTTGATAATTGTTTACTATTCCCCCTATTTTTTCAAAAAGATCAAATAAAAACGTAGATAAAGTCAGTTCAAGTAGTTTGCAGAAAAAAAAGCGCACCTATATCTCTATCGTGTCCACACAGCAATAGCCACAAAAACACAAAGAGCCATAGCGGAAGAAAAATCAAATCTGCGGCCTTACTGTCATAAGAATGCCAGAGCTGACAACAAGGTCTGCCACCCAAATATCACCCTGGCAAACCATAACGCCACTGAACGCACTCTCAATCTTAGTCATAGAACGTAGCAAAATTCGAGAAGTCCGTCATGATAAGCTTCATGATACGGTCAAAATAGTTACCACGAATCAGACCATCAGCATCCTGGAGCGTTAAGTTCTTCTCATCAACCTGCGACGAAAACTCTCCATCCTTGATTTCCCAGACAGAAACTTCCTTTGGATCAATCCAACTATCCTCATTAGCCTTTAGCTCAGATATTTCGCTGGGTATTTTATCCTTCACTTTATAACCAAGCATACAGTTGTTGAGAGCATAGAGCACATACGGACTATGCGTAGCTATAAACAGATGATCCTCATGCAGTGCAGCATTCTTCAATAGCGCATACACCAATTCCACCTGCGTCAAAGGAAACAAATTCTGCTCCGGCTCTTCTAGATAAATATCAGAATGCGATGTTTGCGTATAAGCCAATACAAGTTGTTTGAATTCATCAAAATCCGCATCCGAGGCAAACATTCGCTTCGTCACTCCAACCTTGCCAAAGACTACTTTTCCCTCTTCCCCAGCTTTTTTTGCCGCTTTCTTATATTTGCAGTCATAGATATGCTGTGCTATCTCCTCGTTCTCTGTCTCAGTCCTCGAACTCGACATTTCTTGAGGATAGTATTGCTTCCTAAATAGATAGTCCAAATACACCCACATCGGAATCACCGACTGAAGGCCACTCGAAGCATCCGTCAAGTCCATGCGCTTTTTATCATTCAGCAAAATATAGTCTTTATCGGTCTGCTTGTCATAAAAGAAGCGCACCCCAAGATTCAAGATCGGCAACACCGCATCATCCCCACACAACTTATGCGCATAAGTCCAATCCGCAATAAAACTCTTCAAATTGGTGGAATCCATCTTCACGTCAAACCAATTAGGAATGGACGAGACCAAATTCCTTTCTGCCGGTATATAGGAGACACGCGGTCGCTTGTAGTCGAATCGCTTTTTCGCGTTACCCCAGCGGAGACCAAATGTCTCGTTCGCAAAGTCTATCACGAAAGTCATATAATCACTTCTGTACTCTATACGGCTATCCTCGTGCAAGAACCCCTTTAGTTTATGAAACGCAAGTAAATTCTCCCTCACATATTCAAAATCAGCAAAGCCATTTTTCCCCTGCTCCAACTGAATCCTTTTTTCAGCCCAGGCACAAAAGCAAGCAACCTTCAGAATACAACTCTTGCCAGCACTCTGAGGACCAATTACCACATTGATGCGTTTCAGCACCAAGTCCACATGTTTTACAGGGCCTATATGATGAATCACCAGTTTTCTCATTTTCTTGCTCTTCCTTTTGATTATAAAGCGCTCTGCAAAGTTACGGAATACTCTTCACACTGGCAAGAATAATACAACAAGAATGATATTCAGAGTATTATTAAACTGAATTTTCAAAAACGATTTGCTTTATATTGTCCCTACATGTTGCTTCCATCCTCAGCATACGCTCCATCCCTCCCCTCAAACACCACGCACGGGTCTATCACATCCACGCTATGCCATACCCCCTTTGGGATCTGGCACCCATACCGAGCCTCAGCAGGACGCAGACGGATGCGGCGTACCTCGCGGTAATCGACCCTGCGCACTATGTCCTGCCCATCCATCCCCTGCGGGAGCCCATGGGGAGCGGCCGTCTCATACCCCACGATTTCCTCGTAGAGCACCACGTCCAACTTGCCACACAAGCAGAGGACCGTCTCCGCCGTCTCCTCATGCCGATGAATCGGCACCTGCGTACCGGGCAGCAATGCGCAGAGCGCACGCTGCCCAGTATCCTGCGGCGATATGCGTAGATCACACACCTGCCGACGACGAGGACTGCCCACTGCTTGCTCAAACAAGGCACCTAAGAAATCCTTGTCAAACTCCATCATATTTTCCTCAGTGCAATATACTACAAATGAGAAACGATATCGACGAAGTTCTCGATCACATACTCCAGATCCTCATCCGTCATTTTCGTGTTCAACGGCAACGTGATCTCGTTCTCAAACAAATGATAAGCATTCGGGAAATCCTTGATGTCGAAGCCCAACTTCTTGTAAGCCGTCATCATCGGCAGCGGCTTATAGTGGACATTTGTGGCAATGCCCCGCTCCGCCATCTGCTCTATCACCCGGTTCGCCTCCTCGCGCGTCTTGCCCAGCAGACGCACCAGATACAGATGCCCCGAAGAAGCATAGTCCGCACCATAGTGATGCAGCACCGCCACGTTCAACGACCGGAAAGCCTCATCGTAGCGCGCTATCATCTCGCGGCGACGCTCCAGCATCCCCTGGTAACGCTCCATCTGCACCAGACCCATAGCCGCAGCCACGTCCGTCATGTTACACTTATACCACGTTCCGATGATGTCATACTCCCAGGCACCCACCTTCGTCTTCGCCAGCGCATCCTTGTTCTGACCGTGCAGACTCAGCAACTGCGCCTTGCGATACAGGTTCTCGTTCCACGTCTCACCCGCAATCTCCGGCACACCGCTAAACGTGTTCTCCACCTGCTTGTCCAAGTCCTTCACCGCCTGCTCGTTGCCGAAAGGCAGATGCCACGTCAGCGCACCACCCTCCGCCGTCGTGAAGTTCTTCACGGCATGAAAACTAAAGGAAGAGAAGTCAGCGATCGATCCCACCTTCTTTCCCTTGCGCGTAGCACCGAAGGCATGGGCCGCATCACAACAGATCGCTATGCGTCCCAGCATCCTCTGCAGGTCCGTCTTCGGAACAAACAAGTCCCTCTTGCGCTCCACGATCGCAAACAGACGGTCGTAGTCACACGGGATACCCGCCAGATCCACCGGGATAATCGCCTTCGTCCGCGGGGTGATAGCCCGCTCCACGGCCTCATAGTCCATCTCCAGGCAGTTCTTCTGCACATCCACGAAGACCAAGGTAGCCCCAACATGCGTCACCACCGACGCACTCGCCGTATAGGTATAAGCCGGGACGATCACCTCGTCACCCTCGCCAATCCCCAGCAGCCGCAGGGCCATTTCCCCACACGCCGTCTGTGATCCGAGGCAGACCGCCTTATCTACCCCTACAAACGCAGCCACTTTCTTTTCCAGTTTCTTCGTACGCGGTCCGGTGGTAATCCACCCAGACAGTATGGCGTCGCGTACTTCCGCAGCCTCCGCCTCCGTCATGTCAGGCGGAGAGAAAGGCACATTACGCAGTTTCATTGTCATAAACAAAAATATTTAGTTGATGAATATTTCTCATAGCGAGGGCTTCAGCACATGGCTCCACAGTTGCGTACACAGCGATACCGCCGCACGCTCCCGATACACCATGTCGTGCTTCCATCGGTTCGCATACCACCGACGAAAGCGAAAAGCCACCTCCCTCATCCTGTTCTTGTGTTCTTCCGGCTCCACTTCGGGAACCAATATATCCTGTATGCTCCGATCCACCAGCGCCTCGTCAACAGGCAAGTCAGGAAAGACCGAAGGCTCAAAGCCCAGATACCGCACACAGATAGCATTCAGCACCGCCAGATACGGCCTCATCCCCACCCTGTCCAGCTGCACCAACAGCCAAGGCCAGTCCACGGGATGCCTCCTGACATAGAATGCCCAGTCCAAGACGATACGCAGGCTGATATCCACCGAGGCAAAATGCTCCCCGCTATGGCGCAGCAGATACAGCGAGTTGAAGCGTGCGGAAGGCAAGGAGACGTTCGCTATTCCCGATGGCTCCACCTCGTCAAGCTGCCCCTGTAAGATAGCCTCTATCTCGGCCGTCGATCGATGCGCATGCACATTCAGGAAACTATAGTGATTCTCCACCATCGTCTGCCCCAGTTGAAACACCGAGTGCTTATGGTGCGAGTTGTCTATCTCCACCCCATACCGCGCCTGCAACCGCTCGTCCGCCTCCTGCTGTTTGCCGAAGAGAAAGATGTCGATATCCCCCGTCGGGCGATGCTTCGGCACAGGCCATGCGAGCGACAGCCCATACCCCTTCAGAAGCAGCATACGCACCCCCATCTCGGCATAGAAAGCAGCTAGACCCGCTATCACCTGCCTGTGGTGTTCATACATCCGCTCCATGCGCATCACCATTCCCATCCACTCCAGCACCACCTCCTTCGGCGGACGCTGCCCAGCGGGAAGTTTCTCGACCACGTCAAAGACGATACCTCCCACCCCTTGGCGGAAAGCCCGCTCCTTGATCTCCCGCCAGTCGATGTCGGCAGGCAGGTCCACAACCTCCTCCCTCACCGCCATCCGCAGCAGGAGCAGCAGTGCCCGGTCGTTATTTCCCACGACACACGCTCTTGATGACCTCCACATACTTTTGAGTACCCACCTCGCGCGTCAGGTTGTCCATCACAAACTGCCGTCCGTTCCGTCCATACCTCCTGCAGAGTTCACGGTTCTCATAGAGCGAGATGATCGACTGCTTAAACGCCTCCTTGTCCCCCGCCTTGGTGAAGATGCCACATTCGTTGCCCGCCAAAATATCCTTCAACTCATTCTCGTCGAAGTTGGCCAGCACAGGCCGCGATGCCGACATGATACTCCACGTCTTGCTCGGCACACTATTGGCACCCACCCCAGGCTTCGAGATGACAAGGCCCGCATCCCCCAGCGAGAATACATAGCTGATATCTTCATAGGGCTGAAACGGCAGCATCGTCACGTTCGTCAGTCCGTCGCGCGCCACGATCTCCTCCACCTGCTTCTTATAGGCGCCTTCGCCCACCAGCACCAGGCCAATCTGCGGATGCGACACCTTCAGTTCCTTCATCACCTCCAGCAGCATATCCATATTCTGCGTCAGTCCGATGTTACCCGAATACTCAATGTAGAACTTTCCTCGGTCCAAATGATACTTGTCAAAGAGTTTGTTCTTCTCACGCGGCACATCCACCACAGCGTTCTGATCCACCCAGTTATAGACCACCACAATCTTATCCTCGGGCACGCCCTTCGCAAGCAACAGTTGCTTAAAGTCTTCCGAAATCACAATGATTTTGTCAGTACAAGCATAGGTGATCTTCATCACCATCGAACCGATGTTCCACAACAGTCCTCCTTTTTTAGCCAAGCCCGTTCCTGCCAAAGAGTCAGGAAACAAATCTTGCGCATTAAAGACCACAGGTTTCCTACGAAGCAACTTGACCAATGGCAATTTCAGTCCTTGAATCGGAGGCGTACTGTCTATAAAGACTACGTCATACCCTTTCGTCAGACAATACCATAATTGTATCACCTCGCTCAACAGATAGCGCAAAGCCCGCGCTATCGGATTCTTCCCCTCTCCATACAAGGGAAAGCGATAAATGCTAACCTTGCCACCACACTTTTGCTCATGTCGCTTCCACACGACGTTCGAATCCACATCTCGTGTCGGCGTGGGTACTGTCAGCACAGACTCTATACCTTCTTCAGCGCACCGCTCCATCACATTGTCCAAGATATACAAACCCGCACAAGTTTCTGGATAGTAATATGCCGCTGGGAAAAACACTTTCATAAAATTTTATTCTGTGATAAATTTCACTTCAGACACCAATCTCTCAGCCAGTTCCACAGCTCCCTGCGGAGTATCGTCCGTCACGATCACATGTCCAGAACGAGACAGACTACTTGTCACAGGAGGTATCACGTCCCCCTCCTTTGGATAAATCTCCCAAAGATACACATGGGGATTATTCAATACCTCCGTGTTAGAAATACTCACAAGCTTTCCAGGCTTCGGACAGAAATAACGGATACATACACCCTTCGGCTCTTCTTTGGCGCTTAAGTCAGGTTCCACACCCAAAGCCACATCAATAGCCGCTGCCACCATATCAACGCCCGTACTCAAATGAGTCAACTCTGTAGAAATAAAATCTCCGCCAAGGCGCGCGCCAACCTCCATCAAATACGCCTTACCGTTCATTAACTTAGCCTCAGCATGACAAGCGCAATTGTTCACACCCAAAGCCCTAACGCCTGCAATCGCTGCAGCCTTCAGCGTTTCAACATCAGCGTCAGAAAAACAAGAAGGTTGATTATGCCCCAACTCCACAAAATGCGGAGCGTCCGTCGTCTTTTTATCAGTCACGGTAAGCACGTTCACCTTGCCGTTCCATACAATGATCTCTATAGAAAACTCGGGGCCCTCTATAAACTGCTCTATCAATACAGAATGATCCCGACTTTCATTCAGAGCCTCATCATAAGCTCTGATGAAATCATCCTTATCCATATTACGAGAGACCTTTGCAATACCTCTTGAACCCGAATTGCGAGACGGTTTCAATATCGCATCGGTATCAAACCCGCTCTGCAAAAGACTCCAAGCGTCCTCGGCATTCTCCGTTAAGATACTTTTTGGCGATGGTGCATTACCTTTTTCAAAAGCCTCACGCATCAAATGCTTGTTAGTGGCCCTGATGGCTTGCTCACGCGTAATACCCGAAAGCCCAAACTCGTCATTAATTCGCCCCATTACGCTCATGCTTACTTCCGAGCAAGGATGGATCACGCCATCAATCTGCTCGTCACGCAATGCTCTCAAGACCTCCTCCTCCGAGGTGATGTTCACCACCAAGGCCTTGTCGGCATATTTAAGTCCCACAGCATTGGGATTTCCATCCGCAGCGATGACATATATACCCAACTCTTTAGCCTTCTTTATCACTGGCAGCTGCAAGATGCCCGCTGCAAGTACCAAAAGTCTTTTCTGCATAACATTTAGTGATTTACGTTCTCTCTAAAAAGCACCGTTTTAATAGTCTTCAGAACAATCTTGACGTCCATCCAAAAGTTAAGATGCTCCGCATAGTAGTTATCATTCTTCATTTTTTCTGCCCCATCAATACTATTACGGAAATACGCTTGGTTATAACCCGTTATACCAGGCTTGATGGTCAAAACAGAAGGGTATTTCTCCTCATATACATGGAGAAAATCCGGCGTATCTGGACGAGGGCCGATAAAACTCATCGTACCGTTAAGTACGTTCAAAAACTGCGGAATCTCGTCAATACTTGTCTTACGCATCAATCGCCCGATCTTTGTTACACGCGGATCATCATCACCATTATACGTATCCCCATTTTCCATGCGAATATCCGGCGCATTCATGATCATCGAACGGAATTTATACATTCCAAACATCTTTCCACCTTTGCCTATTCTCTTGGCCTTATAGAAGATGGTACCCTTGTCAGAACAATAAATGATTGGTCCAAGCACACAAATGAAGACTACCACAAAGGGCAAAGCCAACAAGCCGATGGCAATATCCACCAGCCTTTTTCCAAAAAGTTTATACATAAGAGATTTTAATTATTTAGCAAACCAAGGATGCCGTTCCCGTTCGAATAAGGACAAAGCATCCGCTTTGACCAACGCACGCTGACCAAAAAAGTGATACCATACAATAGCGAGGGAATAGAATTCCCCGATGTATGGTTAAGCAAAAATATGGTTACAAAAACGCTTCCCTTTATGGGAAACTATAGACAGTTTTAGGATTCAAAGTTCCTCATCATGGTATCGCTCCATGCCCTGCCGCCACTCGGATGAGGATAAGATTTACAACAACGCCAACGTACCGCCCTATCGGTCTATGTCTATTGTACCTATTTCGTTAAGGCGAAAAACAACATCACCCCAACACCACGGGGCGCTTTGGTTTCTCTATTCCCCGTTGACTCAATCTTCTTGCATACATTGACTGAGGGCTAACATGCACACCGGCTTCTGTAGCAGCCCATTGATACTTGGGGCTACCAGCTTTCAAAGCACTCATAGAAGGAGCTTTCTCTTTTAGCCACTTGTCCAACCACAACTTCTTCTTTATGACCTCCTCTACGTTTGAAGTGTTTGCAGGATGCACCTCTACATAATAGACCTTTCCATCATAGCCGACCGCATAATCCCACCGCGATTCATTGGGATAGAGCATCTTAGTTTCTTCGTCAATATTCAGGCTACCATCAAGCCTTCTGGCATCCTTCACCATCACTGCCCGCTTGTCAGCCTTTACTATTGCCTGCAATCCTTCACGATAACCATGCTGCACGTCCGGCGTATTCTCTATGGCCTTCCGAAAAGAGCAATTGGCTTTATCCGCTCCTGCTGTCTTTTGCTTCTTACCCTTACTCATCACAATACTTCGTTACAAGTTCAGAAGCCCGAGTAGCAAAGGAAGAAAGGCCACCCCATTCGCTCACGACGGGTTGCTCATCCAAAGCATCAAGGGAGGAAATATCAACACTCTCCACCTTTTCACCCTTTCTTTCAAAAGCGTAGGTTCTGATAGACTTGTCAAAGATGCCAGCAAAGATACCAGCCCCTTTCCCCGATACATCAAAGAGTTTTGCCAATCCTGCCTCTCGGTTATTATTAGCCGATCTTTTTAGGATGTTGAAAGCCCACACAAACTCGAGAGGGACGGTAGAGTGAGTAGATACGATGACTTTTTTGCCCATCTGTACCAACTCCAGTATTTCCAACAGCACCGACATGATCGCTTTGGGATGAAGCCCCATCTCTGGCTCCTCGATCACAATATAATCATACTGATCTTTGTTGAGCAGCTGCATAGGAGGCCCTGACACACAGTAGAAGCCCATCAGCAAGGGCATAAACTCTTTCTGTCCAGCGCTCCACGTCATAAACGGCATATCCATCCCATCCACCTTCATACGCATTTTACGTTGTCCATTCTCATTTTCAAGTTCCACCCTTCCACCATGAAAAATAGAAGTGTCAAAAGACTTTTTCTGCGCACTCTTCAGTCGAGTTTTGACGGGGAACAAGGTAGTATTCCCTCCCAAGCCTATCGACATAAACACACGCAGAATCTCACTAAATTGGCGCAACACATAAGGAGCCGTCGGGTCAAACTCTGAAAACGCCTTAGGCCGCCCATCCGAAATGCTAAACACCCTTTGAGCAGGTATGTAGAAAACCTTCTCCTCCGCCTCCTTCACCTTATTCTTCATCAACGAAATGACAGCAGAAGCCTCTCGCCCGTCATAAACTATTTTGGTGTTCTCTCCCCAAACGCCAGCCATACCATTGCCGAAGTACGCCTCCAACAAATAGGAAACGTTACTCTTGCTGATGATATAATTATACTTCCTCAGCGTCTCGACAATAGCTTCCTTGTCTTCCAACAGTTTCAGCAGTTCAAGAAACAGGCTTTTACCCGAAGCTTGCGCGCCGACAAGAATGGTAAGGTCACCAAAATCCACATGAGCCTTGCCTATCGGTCCAAAGTTTTCTACTTTCAGTTCATTCATATCTCAAATGTCAAATGAAGTCTGCAAATATACACTTTCCTTTGCTTCCCTGCAAATTTTCCCCAAAATTTCTTGCCGTATCGCAGCTGCAGTTCTAGTTGTTTCCCTTACCAGCATGTATTTGAGCATAGAATAGGTCAACAATTCAGGGCGAAGATGCTAAAACATATCAAACTTTTCGTCTATTGTTTTCTGGTTCATCCGGAAAATCGAGTGATAGGTTTTGTTCATAGTTGTTTCCCTTGCAGCAACCCTTGGTCAGCATGGGCCTCGAAGAGGCGATGTCCCCGCGAAGCTGTTCCATTACATGGCACTCTTTCTCGCCATGGCATAACTTGAGCAAGCTCAGTTCTGCTCATGGCTTACCGAAAGAGTTGTTACTTGTTGTAAAAGTTATTCAAGTTGTCTTCTATGTGTCCACGTCGAATCACTCCATTTTCCGGAAGAGCCTTAAAAGTCACCTATTACCCAATGACCCTCCTTACGTCCTCCTTCACGTTTAAGAACGTGAAAATCTTCTCGCAAAGCCTTTAGTTCGCTTGAAATCTTTCTTGCAGAAAGACTGGTCTTTCTTGCTAAATCTGCTATAGTAGTCTTATTTCCCCTAGATATTTTTTAATAAGAGCCTGAATATCAAACAGTTCTTTCTTGCACTCTTTCCTGCACTCTTTCCTGCACTCTTTCTTGCATTCTTTAGCTATCATCCTAATGTTTCCCTACTCCAATACTCTTGTAGGTTCTCTTTGACACACTTCATCACTACTGAGAAGTCAATCTGCTCTTTCCAACGTATCTTTTTCAAGAAAGCCTTCCACAAAACATTGCGAGTTGAGTCTGCTGCAAACTTGTCTGTGAAAAGAGCTAGGTTCTCTCGGTAAGGAGTATTCCTGTTTTTGAATGTACAGACAATAGCTTCCGCTAGAAGTTCTGTATCAATCTCATGGTTGGTGAACAACTGGTACACATCAAAGAAATCTTTCATGCGACTATTGCTTTCGTCACGGTCAACCATTGCATGAAACTTCTCTGCTATAAATGTTTCCAATGAATAGGCATATAGTTCCACGGCGGGAACACCTGACAACAACAACGGATAGTCCAATGACAGAGGATAAGGCGTTACCACATCACCAAATCCTATATCAACAGATACCTTTTGTACTATAGTGTCTAAATGAGCTACAACTTTTACACAGGTGCCTGGGTATTTCTTTTCAACGGCTATCGGCTCTAATTCAAGCGAGGCTGCATCAAAAGTTACTCCATCGTCCTCACACTCAATGGCGCACACTTTTTGAAAGACGCCTTTTAGATTTTCTCTGTCATTACTGATGTGCTCTCCCAACAGGTCAATATCAATGGTTGGACGAGCCTTGAACTCATCCAGGGCATACAACAAAGAACTGCCCTTCAAAAGAAAGTGGCTCTTGTAAGGACTTGCAGAGATACGAAATAGCAAGCGTTCATGCAAGTATCTCACCAACAATTTCATATAGTCTTCCTTCTCCTTTTTGGCGAGGTTCAGCAAGCGTGTCCTAATGGACTTTCCTATATTCTTTGTCATAGCCTTGTCTCCAAATATGTAGTCAATATTTTTTTCACTCTCAGTTTCTGTGCGTATTCATGGAGTAAAGAAACATTGCGGGTCTCCTTCTTGAGATAGTTGTCTATCACCTCACCGCAAACATCAAGCCCAATCTTGTTTCGGTACTTTACGGCATCACAGACTGTTCGCTCCATATCCGTAATGAGTACTTCATATACTGATATGTTCTTCTTTACTATACCAAACTCCAAATTCTCCTTTTTCCAATAATAGAGGTCAATCGGAGGATATTCGGGCAAGCGCACCTTTCGTTTGGCTTCAATGGCAATGCAAGTAGCGGAAGGCACTTGCGTGGAAAGCCCATAATGAGCAAACGCACTATACAGGCAAAGCACTCCATGCGGAACTATACGCTCCACATCTATCATATTATTTGCCAACGCAGACATTTCCACATAAACACCATTACGAATCCGCATAAGCGTTCCGTCTTCTATTGCACGGCGAAGCTGTTCATACTCACCACGGCTTTTCACTTCGCCTGTGGTTATGAACCCACCTCGTTGTTTGAGTGTATCAATAATTTTACTTCTATCCATACCACTCTTATTTTCGTGCAAAGATACAACTGCTTATTGAGAATAAAGAATGTTTTGAGTTAAAAGTTACGGAGAATGCACACAACACCCGTAACACATTACACTGCAACCAAACTTCGGTTAGTGCTCATTTTAGGGCATAACCCAGGCTTGTGTCAGCTTTACCCGCTCCGTTTTCTTTTTTATACCATCATTTGAAGATTTTAAATTCATTGCACAAAGTTAAGAAACTTTTCCCAATACGGCGATCCCCGCTCACTTACTTTAAATTTTATGGAGCATCCTCAAATACAGAGCCCTTTGAACTGATGATAAAGCGGAACCGTTTAATATTTCTATATGAGAACGGAAAAAAAGATTAGCGGCCCGCTCTAGATCACTGGACACATTACAACCTTTTAACCTCCCATCTAACATGAACCTACTATTAAGCCTTGCAGAAAAAAAACTGTTTTCGAATCCGTTGCGATACAAAAAATCGAAATAAATAACCACGTTTGGTCGATGTAATTTAGATATAGCCTTCACTAACTCTGCCCAATAAACAGAAGTTAGTCCTGTGGACAATATTGTTATCATTATCCCCCTATTACCCAATTCCTCAATATGAAAATCACCCATCATACTCTTAATCCCAATGAGAACATAGATTATTTATAACCGCCAAGGAGTCATACAATACAGTAATAGCCTCACTATATGTCAATAGTTTTGAAGTTTCTATCTGATCATCTACATGAAACGTAGAATGCCGATACTTACGGAAATGGGTATATGCTTTTTCCAAGGCTCTTTTCAATTCTGCATGACTATCATATAACGTTGACTTAAACTTATAGGTTTTCGTTCTATCATCACGCACAAAGTAATCACCAAAATTATCAAACTGAGGTACATCTTCCAAAAGCCTCAACTTTAGTAATCCCTCTATTGCCTTTAGAACCCCATAGGTATAACACCCATAATCATTAACCTTTATGCCAGACTGCGCTAACTGCAACGACGTTTCCATCATTTTTATTATCACGTCACCGTCTGGTCTTATTCTATCAATATGTTCTATATGCTTTGAGACATCACATTCTATGTCACAAGAGACATTCTTTAAGCCGATAACGGAAGTAGTGCTCTCGAAAATCATCATCGACTGTAAAGCAGCATTCATAATAGACACGAACAAAGGTGTCACGGCTCCTTGGATTAACAATGTTGCATTCTTATAAAGGGTTACAGTTATTGAAGCCCCAGTTTTGTCGCTCACCCTAATGCGTTCATGAACATTGACATCATTAGTATTTAAAACCACAATGGTTCCGCCAATATCCAGCTTAAAATATTCAAAATTATCTATATTAGCCCTTTTAATAGTAAAGGTTTGACGAACAGTATCTGGTAGTGAAGTTGATTCGATAACATAATTACAACATTCATCACCGAACTCAGCAGATTTATTAGAACAAGATATAGAAGTCAACCCATTCTTTTTATAATATATCGTTACAAAGCTATTAGTTTTACCTTTACTCAACTTAAATGTATCTTGGTCATCCCGTTTCGACGTCCAGTTAAACTCTAACCCTTTTAACCTTGCAAATTCTTCTATCGCCGATGGAACTTTTTCTCTGTACAAAGAACAATTAATCGCCACAGCCTCACTCTCTATTATCTTTTATTATTCTCGCTGGATTCCCCGCAATAATCACATTGTCGGGGAACGTGCCACTCACAACGCTTCCAGCACCAACCACGACGTTCTTTCCCAATGTCGTACCTTTTAATATGATGGAGTTGGCTCCAAGGAAGCAGCCCTCCCCTATCACAACGGGGCGCATTTTCAGAAGATCAAGCCGTTCCACAGGGTAACGCTCACTATAGGGTAAGGGGTGGAAATCGTTGTCTATGATTTTACATCCCGAACCAATATCAGTATTGCGCCCGATGGTAATGCTCTCCATAGAGTAGATGGTACACCCACTCATTCCAACCCCTTCGTTGATAATGATCTTTCCACCGTTTTTTGCCACAATAATGCATCGTTGCGACAATCCAAACATATTGCTGAATGGATGGGAGAAAATGTTGATTTTACCCCCCCCCATCGTTGTTAAAAAGGATATTAGACCCTTTCATAGCACACACCACGCTAAAGCCCCTAAAGTATACCTGCTTGCGATATATAATGCGGCATTTCAAATACAGCAAGAAAAAGAACACAGTACGAATCAACATTTCCATAATTATATTTTTTTACTCCATATTTCCGAAAGCTGTTTCCAAACAATAGGAATAGAATAAGTACTTAGCACTTTTTCTTTAGCCATTTGTCCTAGCTTGCAGCTTCTTTCTTTATCAGTAAGAAGAGTTGACAAGCCATCTGCTATAGACTCTACATTTTGCGGAACCAACTCCACGCCACAAGGATGATTACTATCAAAGTCAAGCATTTCAGGTATGGCTCCCACCCTAGTTGCCAAAATAGTACAAGATGAAGCCATGCTCTCAAGAATAACATTAGGGAAGCCCTCCGTATAAGAAGGTAAAACAAAATATCGAGCCGACAACATTTCCTTTACAACATCAGTATGGGACATTGAACCGCGCATTTTTAACCAAGATCCTTTATCACGTTGCTGAGCTATCGCTTGCAGATCAGTCTTGATTGACTCGTCCACTGTACCTACAATATGCAGTTCGATTCCAGGTACATTCAAGCAAGCTTTTACCAACTCATAGACACCTTTGGTAACAATTACATGCCCCACAAAGAGCACTTTTTTATCAACACGCTCTATTATTTTTTCATACTCAGCAACCTCTTCTATTATAGACTCCGAGAGTGGATTTGGTACATAATGAATATTCGTAAACCCTTTAGCCTCAAGACATAAATAGGAAGACTTGTCCATCACGATAACAGAATCAGCAGCCCTGCAAACCTTCAAGACCATCTTACCTTCCCAATTGTTTGCCTTGACGACCTTTGGGATTCGTCCGAAATGGAAATGAACAACTGTCTTCACCCCTTTACGTTTGGCCCTTTTTAGGATATACAAGTCCTTGTAAAGGCTCAACTCTGCGCTCGTACACAAGTGAAGTACATCTATACCGCCCGCATCAATGCGAGCAAAAGTATTTCTGATTGATCCCCAATAGTCCTTGAGACCCAAACACAGGCGTTTAATCGCACTGTCGGTTTCTCTTACACGATATTTACGGTCGAAGGAAACGGGTGTTATAGCGATGGAAGACTCTATCTTGCTGTGATAGCTTAAGATATTATTCGCCCATATCCCAATTCCTCCAGAAACCACTTCTGGAGACTGCAAATATGGGGTACAAAGTAAAACATTAGTCATTTTTTCATTATTTTTTCTAGTTGTTCTCTAGTATATCTTTCATCCTCAGGATACAACTGTGCTTCATGTTCGAGAATCTGCTCAACGGTCCAATAGAACTCTACCGGCTTCGCAGGAACTCCTACTGCAACACAATAAGGAGGAATATCTTTTGTCACTACCGCTCCCGCACCAATAGTCGCACCTCGACCAATGGTTACCCCTGGCATAACGTGCACATCAAGGCCGAACCACACATCCTCCTCGACAACGACATCTGCATCAAGTTTTTTTGAGTGGTCTTTTTCTGCCTCTGTAATGGTAGCGCAAAACCGTCCTATACGACGTTCATGCGCTCCCGTCACGATATGTAACCCCTGAGCAGCAACCACATGCCGTTTAAAGACTATTCTGGCATTAGTAGCATATAACAAAGCATTGGCACCTATCACGCATCCTTCATCAAAAAAGATATTATGAGCCCCGCTCAACGTACAAGGTGGCGTTATACGCGCATCGCTTCCGAACTTGCCAAACTCAGATTTTCTAACAAAATAACGGCAAAAAAGCGAAACCACACCTCTAACCATAAGGTTTCGCTTTAGCTTATAAAGGATACTCATGATTCGATTATTTTAATATAGGCATCAACAAAACTTTCCTTAGATAGCTTACCAACTGCAATATTTCGACTGTTTCTCTGATATTCCTGGAAATCAACATCAGACAAATTCAAGAGGTGTGATATTTTATTTGCCATATCATTCGGATTATTGGGATCAAAAAGGACGCCATTTTGTCCAGTCATCACATAAATATGATTATCACAAACATCACTGCAAGCAACTGGCAGCCCAGTAGAGATTGCTTCACAAATCACATTAGGCGTACCCTCGTAAAAGGAAGGAAGACAAAACACATCAGCACTATGATACACATTTTTTATCTGCTTGGTTTTATCTTTCAACTCTATATAGTCTTGAATACCATAGTCCTTTATTTTTTGCAGACAATCGTTGTAGTAATCTATATTAGTTTCACTTTTCCCATACCAAGACACATGAAACCTACAGTTCCTTTCTACCAGTATTTTGACCGCTTCAATAAAGCCGAGCGTATTCTTAGATTTCCATATTGAAGCAGCAATAACAATTTCGGGAACTTCGCGCTTTTTACGCTCTATAAAGGAGAAAAAATCAAGATCCACAAAGTTGGTTATTGTTTTTAGCTTCTTTTGCATCCATGGATAATGGCTTGTTAGATAATTCTCTTGCGCATAACTGTTGGGAACGATTGCGTCTGCCCAACGATAAAGGAAGAAGCGCACACGTTCGTTCATTCCAACTGTTTGCGTCGTATTTCGTTCGCTCACTATCAAACGAAATTTGCCCCCAGTAACCTTAGCTATACAAGCAAGCAAAGAAGGCGTCTCTTGATAAGATACCACCCAATCGGGTCTTTCTTTTTTTAGGAATGTACGCACTGCCCAAATACGCGTCTTTTTATTACTACCATTTGGTATTACAAGATTACGAACGCCCGCATCGTCTAATTGCTTCTTGTAAAAATCTATATTGTGATATGTGGCGACAGTCACATTATAGTTTTTTTTCCTTAAGCATTATCGCCAATCCTACCAATTGACGCTGCGCTCCTCCCGCCCCAAGACAATCTGTAAATAAAATAATCTTCTTCATTATTCTTTCATTTTTACAAATCACCCTATCGTGTTGGTTAATATCAGTAAATCTCCCAAGCGATTATTCCATTCTTTCGGTGTAAAATCTCCTATACCAGAAGCTGGATAAAATGTTAATTCGCCGAAAAATTCTCTATTATCAATAATATAAAAGTCAACACGAACAAAGGGAATATTATTGGACAATATACGACAGATTTTTTACATCTTTTCAAGATGCTCGGGGCGGGCAACGGGCACTTGACCGTTGCGGGCAACGGGATTTAGTCCCACAAACGGCATATGTTTCCATTTCATATCATAGAAGTCTATCGTTTCTTCACTATGACGGTCGCGTATGACTTGACAATAATGAGGTTCACCATTGAAACAAAAGAATTTATAGTCGGACAAATCAGAATCAACAATGCTAAAATTAGTCTTATGCTCTGTCATGTATTTCTCGGCAATAATTTTTCGTGGGACATTTAAATAAGGCTTTTCTCTATATGATTCACCTGCATTAGTACGCATTGATTCCGTCAACTTCTTAATAGCCTTTTCTTTATCTAGTTTTGATTTATCCGCACAAGCAACGACACCACATCCACCACCACCATGGGTGGTTTTCAAAACAAATTGACAAGGAAGTAAATCCCAATCAATTTCTTCAACTTTGTCCCACACTGCTAATGTGGGGATGATATATTCTTTTCCTATTTTTGATGCAACATAGTCTTTTACAGCTAGCTTGTCTACCATTTTCGTATACTCTGGCTTATAGTCATATATTTTAAGCCATTGAAGTTTTTCTGTAAATGTTGTAGGATTCTTCCAGTTAATCCAATGTCCCATTTGAAAGCGATATCTCAGGGATAGGTATAGCTTGTCTGGCAACCAACTGAAAAAGTTTTTAACTATAGAATCACAAAACTGCGCTCTATTATGCTTTAAATAATAAATTCCTCGTGTAATAGATGTCATTTTTTTATTATTTTTCATTTAAATCTCTACGAATACACACATTGTCCATAGCAGCTAATGCATAAGCTAAAGCTGATGTCGAGAAAATCGTCATTCCATTAATTGACATTGATACCATTGATTTCATAAAATAAATCATAACAAACAAACATAGAATTAAAGTTATATTAGAATACCGTCGTTGAAAGCTTTTTAGAGTAGCATATAAAATTGCTAACCAATAATTCAAATAAAAACATATGCCAATGAAACCTTGATTCATCAAAGTCTCGATCCAATCTTGATGAGCATAATCTCCCATATTTTCCAATGTACTATCAGCCCCATACCCTAAAAGATACTCAACGATAGAGGCGTTTTTAAAATAGTAATTCAAATAATCCGGATACATATTTTCACGATTACTCATATCTCCCTCCATGGTTTTTTCCAAACGTAATTGCATATAATTACTCGTTTCAAGCTGAAATTGAAAAAACAAGAAACCTCCTACAACTATAAGTGTCCCTAAAAGAAGATACAACAGTTTTTTACTGCCTTTAGCATAATGATATGATTCAAGCACAAAATAACTAGAGGCTATTACAACAACAACGATAGCTCCACGTTTCATACCAGATATAACTAAGAAAAAAATAACAGACAACACAGCATATTGAAACAAAGGCCTCTTCTTTAAAAAGACAACCACAGGTAGTAAAGACACGACAAAATAACCTGCATTGTTAGTAAGCTCATCCGCCCCATACTCAAACATTGCTTTCGCCTGTTGATAGTAAAATGAGACAACTGCTGTTAGCAAAAACAATAAGGAAACTCTGAAAAACCAACGTCTATTTATTTTTCCACACCTTGCAAAATAATAATATGAGAAGATTGGCAAAATAGATAATTCATACTCCTTAAAATAAGTAGTAGCATCGCAAACTCTTTTCCATTCATGAGTGTTTTCTGTTAACCGAAGCAAGCCATAAACACCAAACATGAAGGCTAAATATTGTAACGCCTTAATTACTCTATGAACATTCTTCATTCGAAAAACGACATAATAGTAATAAATTGACATAGCTAAAAACACAGCCAGTAAGCTTTGAGATATCACGCTACCTTCTGGATACAAAGTGCCTTGCATATAGTAAAGGCACCATATGCCGCTATAAACATTCTCTTGCTTAAAAAATCTTCCCTTCATTATATATTGTTGGCAACCTAATTTTGATAATATTCTTTGTATAAAATCCTTTTTCCTATTCGCACATTGAGGTGTTGTTCACTAACAATCAACTATCACAAGCTAGCATTTTTATTCACCCCTTCCCAACTATTCTGTAAATATGTCACAGAAAATCCGTTTTTGTTGCGCGAGTTTCTTTAAATAATCAGACGCTTGTCGTACAGAATGTATGGTAATACCAAAAGGAGTCATCCTGCTCCACACATTGCGACTTTCAGCGAAAACTTGCAACCATATTTTTTTAAACATTTTTCTTTAAAACTGATAATAAAAAGGCACTAAAAGCTACTCGGACTATAGCTTTGTTCGAGGTTCTTTAACCATAAAAATCACAAACGTGCCTTGCCATTTAAAGCTGGCTCATTTAATTACTATGCGCCATGGCAAAAAGGAGCTTGTCATGATGAGACTCACACATAATATGATTAAGAATGCTGTACTTTTTTCCTCCCTTAATAATCTGTGGCAATAACCCCATATCATATAACTTTCCAAAGAGACGTCCTCTGTAAGGTTCAAGAAGGGAGAGTTCATAAGAAGCTACCTTTTTATAGTAAGCATTAACCTCTTCTTGCAGTTTTTCTTTACTACTTATTACCTCATTTATCTTCTTTATCTCGTCATTAAAAGCACTTTCTTCCAACAACTTAATTTGAGGTTCTTCGGCATACTGATAATAAGGGATGATACGACTATGAACTGATTGGCCAAAATCTATTTCCACCATATAACCATAGTTCCACGGACGTTTGGATACAGTTTTTTCAAGATCAAAGCCAAAATTGCCTAGTCCATAAAAGATAGGCTTTTCATTATATACCTCATACCCAGAATAACAATGCTGATGGTGGTTGACAACGGCATCTGCTCCAGCATCGATAAAGAAGCGATAGGTTTCAACCATTCGAGGAGAAGGCAACTGGAACATTTCGTGTCCGCCATGTACTATTACAAGCACATGGTCAGCCTTATCCTTAGCTTTCTGAATAGCATAATACTGACGTACGGGATTAAGAGGGTTGGCGCCAGCTGATGTTTCTGTTGCAATAGAAAACTCATGTTCACAACAGTTGATGACAGCAAGGGTTTTCCCGCTTTTTTTATATAAAGTATTTCTTCTGCATCCTTCAAGCAATTACCTACACCGACAACATCAAGTCCTTGTTTTTTGCAACACGCTACAGATTTATGTAATCCCTCGCTCCCAAAATCAAGGATATGGTTATTTGCCATTGTTACGCCTGTGAAGCCTGCAAATTTGATAGCCTCTGCAGCCTCAGGGACACAATGAAGATTTGGCCCACATTTAGGAATCGGTTTATATGTATCTTCAACAATAGGACTCTCAAAGTTGACAAACGAGAAATCCACAGATTTTATCACTTCACGAAGATTCTCCGGGAAAACATCCGAATAGCGCTTTTCCTCTATCTGCTTCGCGAGCCTTGCCCGTGGGGCAAAATCTCCTGCTACAAGTACTTTCATTTTCTCTTTAACATTTTCTTTAAATTAAAGCATATACTCCTTTCTTCTGGGAATAGCAGAATAACAGCAAAGTAAATGCAAATACAAATTACCACATATAATAGCTGGATGAAGATGCTATCGGATGAAGGAAACAATAATATCAGAAGCATTGAAGATGAAGCTATTACAGACGGAAATATATTAGTTAGCATCTTTAGAACTTTCATTTTAACTACTATTCCCATAATTATCAACTGAACCAACACAAGCTCTAAACGTACGAAAGATCTTGCTACATATAATGCCTCAAAGCCCTCTTTCACATAAAACAATAGCACGGGCCAAAGAACTATTATGTGAAGCCATTGAGCTAATACAGACAGTTTTGGCTTACCTATAGAACGGTACACTTCACTTGAATAATGAGCAAGAACAATAGATATCGCACTCGTCAAGCCCCATAAGCCTATGAACGGAGAAGCTTCCATCCATTGACTACCAAGAAGTATTTGGGTTATAAGATCGCTAAAAAGGAATATACCAATACCTATTGGAATGATTAGAATACCAACAAGTTTCTGAAATTTAAAGAACATTTCATTAAACTGTTCTCTGTCATTTTGCAATCTTGAAAGAGAAGAAAACAGAACAGGGGTAGTTGCGGCGGTTATAATTGAGGTTATCTGCCCTACCGTACTCATAGACGTTCTATACAATCCAAGGCAGTGCTGACTTAACATGGTACCGACGATAAAAATATCTACGTACGATGTCAGCCATATACTGATGGCTTCAAGCATTGACCACATTGTAAAGGAAAACATTTCCTTAAACAACTGGATGTTATAATACCAACGAGGTTTCCATTTAGACTTAATGGTCAATATTAAAGCATTGATAAAATTCAAAGCTATCATTCCTATAATAAGAGACCAGTAACTTCTGGTAGCAAAAGCCAATGGCACCGTCACTATCAAAGGAATGAGAATACCTATAATTCTGACCCAAAAGAGAGTTTTAAAATCCAAATCTCTCCTAAACAAAGCCATCTGAATACTCGAGAAAGCCTCCATAGGTA
>ERZ1106943.1652-NODE-1652-length-21581-cov-2.869228_pt1 | contig 21581 bp, 2 predicted proteins | sample MGYA00403671_ERZ1106943 | MGnify/ENA primary metagenome ERZ1106943 (study PRJEB35170, sample SAMEA104062427) | human gut metagenome | biome: human gut; feature: human-associated habitat; material: faeces | place: Denmark | collected 2012-06-14 ...
AGGAAGGAAGAAGCGTCGTGAAGTTAAGCAAAAAATTTAGCAAAAAAATAAAAAGCAAAGCAGCAGTATTACTTTGTGCAATAACAGCAATATGTGCAATATTAGCAACAGACAAAGTTATAAACAAGCAAAATGGCATATTTCAATACATTGCAAATAGTATAAGTACAACAAGTACTTCAGGCTCAGAAACCTCTGCAACAGACAGTAATATAATAAAATCTGGTTACAATATTTGCGTTTCAACAACAGGAAGTGACGAAACTGGAGATGGAACAAAAGAAAAACCATATGCAACACTTTCAAAAGCTATAAATGAGGCAACAAGTGGACAAAAAATTTATATTATGGCAGGAACATATACATTGACACCAATGCCATGTACTAGCTATTCAGAATCAGGAATATATGATATGGGCAAAAATATAGAAATATTTGGTGAAAATGAAAAAACAATTTTAGTATTTGATGGATCTAAAACTGACAGAAGAGATGGAGCAGTAATGGAAATTGAAAATTCAAATACAATTGTAAGAAATTTAACGTGTGTATATTATCCAAAATCAGGAAGTAATTATCAAAGGTCAATATTCAGATGGTGTAATGGTACTGTAGAAAATGTATTCTTTAGAATATGTGGTCCAAATTCTGCATCATATTTATATAATAATGATGGTGGAAGCATTAGAGTTAATAATTGTACATTTTTCCATGACTTAGGAAGTGTTGAAAGTAATTATTCAGGAAATTGTAAGTTTACAAATATTGCAACTAATGTAAACACAAGTGAAACAAGAACAAATGTTATTGTAGATAATTTTGGAACTAAAGATAATTCACTAACAGAATTAATAGGCAATAGTAAAACAAACACAAATTTTGTAGAAAATTCTGCAGGAGTATTTTATGGTGAACACTCTTGGAGTAAAACAAATAAAATATTTTTTATAAAAAGTTATCAGTTAAATTACAGAAATACATTTATAAAAATAGGTGAAACAATAAAATCACAAATAATTGGTCCAGAAGATGGAGGAACAATAAACATAAGTGATTGGACATGGACATCATCAAATGAAGAGGTCGCAACAGTTGATAAAAACGGAAATGTAATGGGAAAAGGAATAGGACACGCTACAATAACTGCATACAATTCGGCAGAAGAAGTAAAAGCAAAAGCAATAGTAAACGTATACAGAAATAAAGAAGGTGCAATCACAACTCCACAAATAGAAGTTGGAGAAGGATTTGAAGCAGTACTAAAAGAAGATGGAACGGTATGGATATCAGGCAGAAATGACGTGGGGATATGTGCTCAAGGAGATACGGTTAATAGAACAACACCAGTACAAGCAAAAATAGATGCAAATACGTATTTAACAAATGTTATAAAAATATCAGCAATGCGTTCAATGGTGATGGCTTTAACAAAAGACGGAGAAGTATACACATGGGGATATAATGATACCGGAGTATTAGGACTTGGAGATACTACAACAAGAACATATGCAACAAGGGTTAAAGGTGTAGGTGGAAATGGCTATTTAGAAAATATTATGGATATTTCTATAGGACACACAACATCAATTGCTGTTGATAAAAATGGTAATGTATATGGATGGGGAAATGGTGCTGACTATGAATTGATGGAAAATAGTACAACATATACACCAGTAAAATTAAAAAGTATGACAGATGTTATATGTGCTAGTGTTGGATATGGAGAAGTAAGTGCTATAAAATCAAATGGCGAAACATGGACATGGGGATATAATGGATATGGAGCCATGGGATATGGAAAAGAAGAAAATAAATCAACAGAAAGATGTATATCAAATGAGATAAATGAAATTAATCTTAAAGGATATTCAGGATATATCTTAAAAGAAGATGGAACAATATGGTCATCAGGATTAAACAATTATGGACAATTAGGCTTAGGAGATACAACAAATAGAACAACATTTACACAAATAAAAGACAAGGAAGGAAATGCATATAAAGCAAAAACAATAAAGGCAGGAGTTAGAAGCCTTCAATTTATAGGAGAAGACGGAAAAGTATATGTAACTGGATATAATGGATATGGACAAGTAGGAGACAAAACGACAACAAATGCAGTATATCCAAAAGTAATGGTAAATGCAGATGGTACAGAAGTAACAGATGCAATTGCAATTGCACCAGGAACATGCTACGTAGATTCAAATCCAAGAAATCATGCAATACTTAGAAAAGATGGTTCAATTTGGATTATAGGTCAAAATTCTTATGGTCAATTTGGAAATGGAACAACAACAAATGCAAATTATTTTACACAAATAGGAAAGACAGAGGTTTTATTAAATAAAAGAAATGAATATATAAAAATTGGAGAAAAATTAGACATAGATGTGCTTAGTGAATCAAGTTTCAAAGTATTTATTCCAGATAAAACAAATCAAAGCGACTGGACATGGACATCATCAAACAAAGATGTAGCAACAGTAAACAGCAGTGGTGTAGTTACAGGAACAGGAATAGGGTATACAACAATAACAGCATATAATTCAAAAGAAAACTTAAAAGGAAAAGTAATAATCAATGTATACAATAACAAAGAAGGAGCAATAACAAAACCACAAGTTGAAGTTGCATTAGATAGTACAATTATATTAAAAGAAGATGGAACAGTATGGGCAACAGGAAGAAACCATTATGGACAATTAGGAAATGGAACAACAACAGATAGTAACAAACCAGTACAAGTAAAAATAGATGAAAATACATACTTAACAAATGTAAGAAAAATATCAACATCAAATTACTATACTGTGGCATTAACAACTAATGGAGAAGTATATGCATGGGGAGATAATGGAAGTGAACAAGTAGGACAAGGAAATAGCAAAGTTTTATATGCAACAAAAATAAAAAATCAAGATGGAACAGGACCACTACAAAATATTGTTGATGTAATTGCAAACCATTCAAATACATTATACTTAGATCATGACGGAGGATTATATATTTGTGGTTACACAGACACGACTTTATATTTAGGAAAAACAGCAAGTACAAAAGGTGTTACATATTTAGGACAACAAAATGCAATAAAAATAACAGGAGGATATCGAACTGTAGGAATAGTTACATCAAGTGGAAAAGCAATAGCATGGGGAAAAAATTCATATGGAGTATTAGGAAATGGAACAACAACAGATAATATAATAGGCAAAACAACAATAGGCGAAGATATAGATGACTTTAAATTAACATGCTATAGCGGTATGTTCCTAAAAGACAATGGAAAAGCATATTCAGCAGGTCTAAATAATTATGGACAACTTGGAATAGGTAACACAACAAGCAAATCAACATATACAGAAATTAGTTTAGATACAGAATCAAAAATAAAATATATTGCACCTGGTGGTAATACATCTGCAATAATGACATCAGATGGAAAAGTATATGAAACAGGATATAACAAAAAAGGACAATTAAGTGATGGAACAACAACAAATTCTAACAAATTTAAATTATTATTAAATAATGACAATACAGAAGTAACAGATGCATTAGTAATACCAGAAAAAATAGGTGATGCAACAAATGTAATACATACACTTTTTGCATTAATAAGAAAAGATGGATCAATATGGACAGTAGGAGAAAATACATATGGCCAACTAGGGAATGGAACAACATTAAATGCAACATACTTAACAAACGTAGGAGCAGATGAGGTAAAATTAAATGTAAGAAATGAATACATAAAAATAGGTAATAAATTAGAAATAAAAGCAACAGAAGGTGAAAGAATAAATGCATTTATTCAAGATTCATCAAACAAAGGAAGTTGGACATGGACATCATTAAATGAAGATGTAGCAACAATAGACAACAATGGAATAGTTACAGGAAAAACAATAGGATACACAACAATAACAGGGTACAACACAAAAACAGCTGCAACGGCTAAAGCTATAATAAACGTATATAGCAATAAAGAAGGAGCAATAACAAGACCACAAATAGAAGTAGGACCAGAATACACAATTATATTAAAAGAAGACGGAACAGTATGGGCAACAGGAAAAAATGATTGTGGTCAATTAGGAAATGGAACAACAACAAATAGCAACAAACCAGTACAAGTAAAAATAGATGAAAACACATACTTAACAAATGTAAGAAAAATATCAACATCAAATTTATTCACTGTAGCACTAACAACAAATGGCGAAGCATATGCATGGGGATATAATCCAAAAGGTCAACTAGGACAAGGTACTACAAGCAATGTACTTTATGCAACAAAAGTAAAAAATCAAGATGGAACAGGATATGTACAAAATATTATTGATGTAATTGCAAACCACTCAGATACAATGTACCTAGACAAAGATGGTGGAATATATATGTGTGGTTACTCAAATAGCACTCTATTTTTAGGACAAACAGAAAGTACAAAAGGCGTTACATATTTAGGACAAAAAAATGCAATAAAAATAACAGGAGGATATTATAATGCTGGGCTAATTACAGCAAGTGGAAAAGCAATAGCATGGGGACAAAACGACTATGGAGCATTTGGAAATGGAACAACATCAAATAATGAAACATTAATAGGGGAAAATATTAATGACTTTAAATTAGCAGCTTATGGTAGTGTAATTTTAAGAGAAAATGGAAAAGCATATATTACTGGATATAATGGAAATGGACAACTTGGAATAGGAAATACAACAACTCAAACAAAATTTACCGAAATTAGTATAGACACAAAAGCAAAAATAAAATACGTTACAACTGGTGGAAATAATTCCGCAGTAATGACATCAGATGGAAAAGTATATGTAACAGGATATAATGCTAAAGGACATCTAAGTAATGGAACAACAACAAATTCTACCAAATTCATACCACTTTTAAACAATGATAATACAGAAGTAACAGATGCACTAGTAATGCCAGAAAAAATATTAGATTCAGACACAGCATATTATCCATCAGTTTTTTCAATAATTAAAAAAGATGGAACAGTATGGTCAGCAGGTAATAACACTTATGGCCAATTAGGAAATGCAACAAATGTAAGTTCAAAATATTTAACACAAACAGGAGAAGCCGAAGTTGAATTAAACATAAAAAATGAATACATAAAAATAGGAGATACAACAGACATAAAAGTAACATCAGCATCAATGTTTAGTGCATTTACAAAAGAAAAAATAAATCAAAACGACTGGACATGGAAATCATCAAATGAAGATGTAGCAACAATAGACGAAAATGGAACAGTAACAGGAAAAACAATAGGATATACAACAATTACAGGTTATAATGCAAAAAAAGGATTAAAAGGAAAAGCAATAATAAATGTATATAGAAATAAAGAAGGAGTAGTAACAAAACCACAAGTAGAGGTAGGACCTGATTATTCAGTTATATTAAAAGAAGATGGAACTGTATGGGCAACTGGAAGAAATGATTATGGACAATTGGGAAATGGAACAACAACAAATAGTAACAAACCAGTACAAGTAAAAATAGGTGAAAATACATATTTAACAAATATAAGAAAAATATCTGCCACTGATACATGTGTAGTTGCATTAGCAACTAATGGTGAAGTATATGCATGGGGAAGAAATAATTATAGACAATTAGGACAAGGAGATACAACAAATTGTCTTTATGCTAAAAAAGTAAAAAATGAAGATGGAACAGGATATATACAAAATATTATAGATGTTATTGCAAATAATTCAAATACTGTATACTTAGATAAAAATGGAGGCTTGTATATTTGTGGATACTCAAGTAATGGAATATTTTTAGAAAAAACACCAAGTACAAAAGGCGTTACATATTTAGGACAAAAAAATGCAATAAAAATTACTGGAGGATATATCAATGTAGGATTAATAACTACAACTGGAAAAGCAGTAGCTTGGGGTCAAAATGATTACGGAACATTTGGAGCAGGAAATACAAGTACCAAAGAGACAATAGTTGCATATGATGTAAATGACTTTAAAATAGCGTGCTATGGAAGTATTGTATTAAAAGAAGATGGAAAGGCATATGCAGCCGGAAAAAATTCATATGGACAATTAGGAATAGGAAATACAACAAATACATCTACATTAACACAAATAAGTATAGATACAAATTCTAAAATAAAATATATAGCACCAGGTGGAGACACATCTGCAGTAATGACATCAGATGGAACAGTATATGAAACAGGATATAATTATTATGGAGTATTAAGTAATGGAACAACAACAAACTCTTCAAAATTTATGCCACTTCTTAATAACGATGGAAGCAGTGTAACAGATGGATTTATAATACCAGAAAAAATAATAGACTCATCAACAGATTTTTACCCAACTATATTTTCAATAATCAAAAAAGATGGAACGGTATGGACATCAGGAAACAATGAATATGGACAATTAGGAAATAGCACAAATATAAATTCAAAATATTTAACACAAACAGGGACAACAAATGCAGAATTAAATGCCAAAAACGAATACATTAAAATTGGGGAAACACTAGATGTTGATGTACTTAATGAATATAGTTTTAATATATTTATTTCTGAAAAAATAAGTCAAAGCGATTGGACATGGACATCTTCAAATGAAGACGTTGCAACAGTAAACAACAAAGGAATTGTTACAGGTAAACAAATAGGTTATACAACAATTACAGGATATAATTCAAAAACAGGAGTAAAAGCAAAAGCAATAATAAATGTATATAGCAATAGAACAGGAGCAATTACAGTTCCAATAGTAGGACAAGGATATGGAAATACAATAACACTAAAAGAAGATGGAACAGTATGGGCAACAGGAAAAAATGATTATGGACAATTAGGTATTGGAGATACAATAAATAGAAATACATCTCTACAAGTAAAAATAGATGAAAACACATATCTAGAAAATGTTAAAAAAATAGATGTAACGGACGATACAACAATTGCATTAACAAAAACAGGAGAAGTATACGCATGGGGAAGAAATTACTATGGTGAACTAGGAGTAGGAGATAAAAATGTCAGAAGTTATGCAACAAGAGTAAAAGGAATTGATGGAAACGGATATTTAGAAAATATTATAGATGTTGCAAATGGAGAAGGAAATTCATATGCAATAGACAAAAATGGAAATGTATATGGATGGGGACATGGAGGTTACAATCAAATTGATGATACATCAACATCAAAAGTGTATCCTACAAAAATGAGTGACTGTACAGATGCAATATCAGTAAGTGCTGGGGATTGCTTTATGATGTTTATGCAATCAAACTCAAATTCTTGTGTTAGAGGATATAATAGGTATGGACAACGAGGAAATGGAACTACAGCAGATACTCCAACAGGAACATGCATAGTTGGAAATGACATAAACAAAATATGTGCAGGAAATGATTCAACGTTAATAATCAAAGAAGATGGAACGGTGTGGACATCTGGTAGAAATCAATATGGTGAATTAGGTGTAGGAGACACATCAGATAGAACTAAATTTACAAAATTAACATTAGAAGATGGAACAGAAATAAAAGCAAAATATGGAGAATTAAATTCAAGTATAACTACAATATTAGGTAAAGACGGAAAAGTATATACAACAGGATATAATGGATATGGACAATTAAGTAATGGAACAACAACAAATTCATTAAAACTAAAACCAATGCTAAATGAAGATGGAACAGAAGTAACAGATGCAATATTAATTAAAACTGGCGAAATGTCTGATACAGATAGAAACACTGGTATAGTAAGAAAAGATGGAACTGTATGGGTATCAGGTGATAACACATATGGACAAATAGGAAACTCAGGAAATACAAGTGCAACATATTTGAGCAAAATGGGAGATGGATTCCTAAACTATCCAGAAAAAGTGATAACAGTAGGGGTAGATAAGAGCCAAAAAATAAATCCATTATTATTCAATATTCAAGACGATATGAATGTATATACGGATAGTACAACAAAAGTTGGAACACTAAATTACGAAATAGAAGACTCTAACGTTGCAGAATTGACAACTCTAGGAATGATAACAGGAAAACAACAAGGAATTACAAAAATAAAAGTAACAGACACATCAACAAAAAGAACAACAAGCATCTGGGTAAAAGTTGTAAACGATAGCAATATACAAGTAAGTTTAGGATATAAATTTTCTGTAGCACTAAAACAAGACGGAACAGTATGGAGTTGGGGACAAAATAATGATGGAGAACTTGGATTAGGAAATACAACAGAATACTCTGAACCACAACAAATAACAGATATAAAGGAAAAAATAACAGATGTTAAAACAGGATATTACCATAGTATTGCATTAACAGAAAAAGGCGAAGTTTATACATGGGGATATAATGGTAATGGTCAATTAGGAAATGGAACAAGAGAAGATTCTCTAGTACCTGTAAAAGTTACAGGATTGGAAAATATAACAAAAGTAAATGCATACAAATATATGACAATAGCATTAACACAAAATGGCGAAGTATATGCTTGGGGAAGCGGATATGGAGCAAAACCTGTAAAACTAAACTTTACAAGAAAAATTATTGATGTTTCTGGTAACTTAGTATTAGCAGAAAATAGAAAAGCATATAACCTAGATGAAACAAAATCATATGGAAAAGACTTAATAAAAGTAGTAGCAGGATATAATCATTATTTAGGATTAACTTCAGATGGAGAAGTGTATGCATGGGGAAGTAACTCATATGGTCAACTAGGAAATGGAAATAACACATCATCATCGACTGCAGTAAAAGTAGTAACACCAGATGGAAAATCAAATATGACTAATATAGTAGATATATCAGCAGGGGATAGTTATTCAATAATCACAGATAAAGACGGTAAGGTATACACATTTGGATACTATGGTGACTACAGAACTGCAAATACAGTACATTCAAATAAACCAGTGGAGATACAAGACTTATACAAAACAGAACTTGTAGCTGCATCAGAAGGTGGACACACTGCAATAGTAGACTGGGATGGAAACGTATACACAGTTGGATTAAATGATTATGGACAACTAGGACTAAAAGACACAACAACAAGAAGTAAATTTGAAAAAATAGGTGAACTAGAAATATCATGTGAACCAGAAAGAATAACATTAAATGTTGGAGAAAGTAAAGATATAAGTCTAGCATTAAGTAGTTCATTTAATTTAAAAAATAACAAACAAGCATCAGGAGAAGTGAATAAAACAATAGAAAATGAAACAATAGCATCGCTTGCAGGAAACACAGTAACAGGAAATGCAATAGGAAAAACGATGTTAAATGCTACATATGAGGGAATAATAGGAACACTAAATACACAAATACAAAAATTTAACAAAAATGTGGAAGTAGAAGTATTACCAAAAAACGGAAAAGTAACACCAAAAGTTGAAGCAGGAGATGGCTTTACAGTTGAATTAAAAGCAGACGGAACAGTATGGAGCCATGGACAAAATCAATATGGACAACTAGGAGTAGGAGATACAAACTCATATAATGAACCACAAAAAGTAAAAATTATAAAAAACACAATAAAAAACGAAGACGGAAGCAAAACAGAAATAGAAGACACAATAAAAGACATATCAGTAGGTAACTATCATGTATTGGCTTTAAGCGAAACAGGAAAAGTATATGCATGGGGATATGGAGAAAAAGGACAATTAGGAACAGGAAGCGGATATAGCAATGAAGAGCCAGTAGTTGTAAAAGATATATACAGAAAACAATTACAAGACATTGTAAAAGTAGAAACTGGAGAAAATGTAAGTTTTGCAATAACATCAAAAGGAAAAGTATACGCTTGGGGAAACGGATACTCATCAAGAGCACAATTGCTAGACTTACCAGAAAATGCAGTAGATATAACATCAAAATATGTATTAACAGGAGACGGAAAAGTATACGATATTTCAACAAAGGAACAATTATCAATAGTTGGAAAAATAGTAGACTTAGACGAAGGAACAAATCATACTGTAATGCTTACAAATGATGGCAGAGCATATGCAATAGGAGATAATACGTATGGACAACTTTCAAATGGAAATAATGTACCAAGTGAGACATCTCCTGTAGCAGTTAGAAAAGGTAGCGAAAATATATTTACAGGAATAAAAGAAATTAAAGCAGGAGACAAAACAACTGTAATAGTTACAACAGACGGAAAATTATATGCCTGTGGAATGAATGACAACAATGAGTTAGGAATAGAAAACAAAGAAATACTAGATGTAAACACACCACAAGAAAATAAAAATATTGAAAATGTAATTTTTGCAAACATAGGAACAAACCATGTAGTAGCAATAAAAGAAGATGGGGAAGTAGATGCATTTGGATATGGAAAAAATGGTGAGTTAGGAAGCAGAAACGACAAAAATAGTATAATACCAGTAATGGTAGGAAAAGATATAATAAGAACAAATACAAACAATGTTACACTAAAAGTAAACCAAGGAACAACAATAGAAGGATATGTAGATTACTTTAATATCTTTAATAATGATATTAAGAATATAAATTACACATCAAAAGATACATCAGTAGCAACATTAGAAGACATACAAGAAAATCACAATAATGATGAAACACAAAATGAAAGCAAAAAATTCAAAATAAGATTATCTGGTAAAAAGACAGGAACTACAATAGTTACTGCAAATCAAGAAAATACAGATAATATAGGAGTAATCCAAGTAGAAGTTGTGCCAGAAACAGAAAATGAAATAACAATATCACCAAATGTAATTACAAATGGAAGTCACACTATAAGTTTGAGAACAGACGGAAAAGTATTTACATGGGGAGATAATACATATGGACAATTAGGAAATGGGACAGTAAAAACAAGTGATGAACCAGTAGAAGTAACATTCCCAGAAGGAACAATTATTACACAAATAGCAGCAGGAGAAAATCACAATGTAGCATTAGACAGTAATGGTAATGTATGGACATGGGGTAGAAACAATAACTATCAAATAGGAAATACAAGAGCAAGCCAATATACACCATACAAAGTAAGTAATTTACCAAAAGTTATAAAAATATCTGCAGGAAACAACAACACAATGGTAATTACAGAAAACAACGAACTATATGCATGGGGATTAAACGCATATGGTGACTTAGGATTAGGAACATATACAAATAAAGTATTGCCAAAAAAAGTAAAAGGAATACACGACATAATTGACATATCAGGTGGAAAGAGCCATTATATTGCCCTTAACAGAGCAGGAGAAGTATTTGTAACAGGATCAAATCTATATGGACAATTAGGAATCGGAGACAACGAAATAGGCAAAATAAATGAATTCCAAAAAGTAGAGATAAAAGACAAAATAGGAACAATAGATGCAGGAGATATCTCAAATATAGCAACAACAGTAGATGGATATGTATATACTTGGGGAGGTAACACATATTCAACATTAGGAACAGGAGACAAAGAAAACAATAATGTTCCAACAAAACTAAAAGATGTTAAAAATATAAGACAGGCTTCAACAGGAAAGACACATACAATCTTAAGAGATGGAAACAACAATGTATATGTAACAGGAACAAACTCTAATGGTCAATTAGGTTTAGGAACAACAGAAAATAAAACTACATTTGAACAAAATACTTTAATAAATAATGTAATAAGAGTATCTGCAGGAGATACATACACAGCATTCCTAAAAGAAGATGGTTCAGTATGGGCATGTGGAGATTATAACCACGGAGACAAAGAAAAGAAGAGCAGAACAAAATCAGAAGAACCAATTTTAGTAGGAAGTGACACATCATCACTAGATACAATGGAAATTGTAATAGTAAAAAGTGAAGTACAATCAATATTAGCAAATGCAAAATTCAAATTCAACTTAATTTATATAGAACAAAACGACAAGAGTGATTTTGAATACACAAGTTATAATAATGATATAGCAAAAATAGACGAAGACGGAAACATGTTAGGCATACGTGAAGGAACAACATGGGTAAAAGTAAAAGACAAAAAGACAGGAAAAGAAAGTGTAGCAATAATAAGAGTTGTAGACAACAATATAGAATATAATACACATGTAGCTCCAAACGCTGTTTCAGGAAAGAACTATGCACTAGGGTTAAAAGAAGATGGAACAATATGGACATGGGGATATGATGCAAGTGGACTTGCAGATTCTAATGTACCAGTAAGTACAAATGTTATATCAACATATAACTCAATAAGTGCCGGAAAGAACTATGCATTAGCAACAAGAAAAGACGGCACTGCATGGGCAATAGGTAGCAACAATTATGGACAATTAGGAATAGGAAGTTACGAAAGCAAAGCAAAATTAGTTCAAATAGAAGGCTTAACAGATATAACATCAATTTCAGCAGGTGAAACACACTCTATAGCGTTAGACAGTTATGGAACTGTATATGGATGGGGTTCAAATGCAAATGGAGAACTATCATCAAAATATACAGGAAAAGACACAAGTAAACCAGTAGTTATATCTATGCCGCGAGACACTATTATACAAATTTCTGCAGGAAAGGCAGAATCTGCATTTGTAACAACAAATGGACAAGTATATGGAATGGGAAAAATATTAAATGGATATATCCCAGGAGTAACAAATGCAGTAAAAGTAGAAGTAGGAACAAACTATTTACTAATTTTAAGAGCAGATGGAACTATTTATAAATATCAAAATGGACAACTTACACAAGTTTCAAACATCAAAAATGCAATTGATATATCTGTTCAAAATAACGTAAATATGTATCAAAGTGTAGACGAAAAAGCATACACATGGGGAGAAAATATAAATGGACAATTAGGATTAAACTCTACAGAAGAAGTTTTAAATCCTACACAAGTTTTAGAAAATGGAACTAATGTATTTAGAATAGGAGCAGGATATAACAACACATTTATAATTTCAAATACTGGATTTATATATTCTGCAGGAGATAACAAACGTGGAGAACTTGGAAATGGAACAAGTGAAAATGACCAAAGTACAACGAAATACAATAGTCTAGTACATACATTAGTTGGAGACAGAAACTTTGAAATAGATCCAGAAGACAATACTTTAGAGATTAATGAAATAGAAGATATTAATATAAAAGCAAAAACATTTAATGTATTTGGAGACAAAAACAAAGAATTAGATGAATATAAATGGGATGCAGAAAATACTGCAATCTTGTCAATCTTAGAAAATGGAAAAGTTCAAGGTGCAAGTCTTGGAACAACACAACTTATAGTTACAGATAAAGTAACAGGAGAAGAAAAAAAGGGAACAAGAGCAGTTGTGCCTGTAGATACAGACAGAATAGAAAGTATAACAGCAACAGGAGCAGAAGCAGAAGTTACAGAAGCCTTTAAATACAAAGCAAAAGTTTCAGTAGACGAAGATACTACAAAATCACAAGTACAAATAAAAACAAAACTTGGAACAGACCAAATTAGTATAGACAACGGAGCAACATGGGAAAAAGGAATAATTACAAAAGAAATAGACATTTTAAATAAAGAAACAGAAGTACCATTTATAGTAAAAACAGAAGCAGGAAATGAAGTAAATTATACACTAACAATAGTAAGAGTTAGCAATGATAATAGTATAAAAAATGTAACAATACAAAAAGCAGATGTTGGAGCAGAAGAACAAATAACAGAAAACGAAAGCAAAATATATGAGACTATAGTTCCAAGTACAGGTGAAAATGTTGTAAAAGTTACAACAAACCATGAAAAAGCATATGTAAGCATAGATGGACAAGCAAAAGAAGAACATGAGCAAACATATACATTTGAAATGGAAGAACCAGTAAAAGAAATACCATTAAAAATAACATCTGAATCAGGCAAAGAAGAAACATATACATTAAAAGTATATACAAAAGAATATCTTGCAACATTAAACAAAGTAATGGTAAATGGAAAAGAAGCAACAAAAATAGATGATAAAAACTATGAAGTAATTATAACAGACGAAATAGATTTAGCATCTATAGAAGCAATAGCAAACTTTACTACTTCAAAAGTTGGAATAAATGGTGGAGAAAAACAAGAAAGTACAATAAAAGAAAACATACAAACAGTATTAGATTCAACATCAGCAACAATACAAGTAGAAAGTGAAGATGGTTCAATACAAAATGAATATACATTAACAATAAAAAAACAAAGAACAAACAGCAAAATACAAGAATTACAAGTAGAAGGAAAAACTATAAAAGAAATTAATAATGTATATACAGCATATGTAGGTACAGACATCAATAATGCTACAGTAAAAATAACAGCAAAAGATACAGAAAATACAATTACTCTTGCAGACTTTACAGAAGAAAAAGCAACAATAGAAAAAGAAGTAGAAGTAAATGCAGAAACAAATGCATATAAAATCCAAATAAAAAACAATGAAACAGGAAGAAACGAAAAATATACGTTAATTATAAAACGTGGAGACACAGAAGTAGGGTTAAAAGATATTTTTGCAGTAAACGAAACAACAATAAGAGAAGCAGAAAAAGTTGAGGATACAAAATATGAAATAAGAGTTTTAAGCACATATACATCTACAAATTTAACAATAAACTGTATAAATACTGAAAGTAAGATAGCTGTAGGACAAGAAAATATAGATGCAGGAAATTACCAAATTGGAACAAGCACACAAACAATATCATTAACAGAAAAAGAAACTACAGTCCCAATAAAAGTAATTACTGCAGACGGTGGAAAGGAAAAAGAATACACTGTAAATATTATTAGAAGTTCAGATGATGCAGAATTAAACGAAGTTGCAATAAATGAATTATTAGGAAATAATGATATTCCAGCAGAAATTTCAAAAACAGAAGAAAACACATATGAAGTACAATTACAAAATGCAGTAACAACCTTAAAAATAAAAGCAACAGCAGTAAATGAGAACACTAATGTAAAAATAGGAGAAGACGAATATTCATTAAAAGAAGCAACAAAAGAAATAACATTAGATTCAAGTTTAACAGAAGCTATAATAACTGTAAAAACTGAATATGGAACAGAAAAACAATACACATTAAAAATAAACACATTACCAGCAGAAACAGGATTAAAAGAAGTTACAGTAGGAAATGAGTCAGCAAGTTATAATTCAATAAAAGGAAGATATGAAATAAAAGTCGACAATGAATTATCTTCATATGATATAATTGCAAAATCAACAGATGATTTAGCAAATATAACACTAGGAATAAAAGCTGGAGATGTTACAAAAGTAGGAACAGTAGAAGCAACAGAAAATAAATCAGGAAAAGAAACAATTGTACCAATTACAGTAACAGCACAAAATGGAATTGAAAGTAGTACATATGATCTTGCTATTATAGAAAAATCAAGCATTGCAAATATAGGAACAGTTCAAGTAAATGGTCAAGAAATAGAACCAGACGAAAATGGAAACTATATAGCAAATGTTAAATCAACAATAACAGATGCACAAATAAGGGTTGAATCACAAAATGACAATGCAAAAGTAACAGTTGATAGCGAAACACAAGACACAAACCAAGTAACAATAAAAAGAAAAATAACAGAAGACAAAACTGAATATACAATAAAAGTTGTATCAGAAGATGGAAAGAACACAGAAGAAAAATTATTAACAATAAACAGATTAAGTGGAAACACTAATATCTTAAGTATAAAAGTAGAAGCAGAAGATAAAACAGAATATGAACCAACTGTTCAAGAAGATGGAACATATCATACTAAAACAAAAAGAACAGAAACTGCAAATATTACAGTAACAACAGAAGACGAAAAAGCAAAAATATCAATAGCAGGTGGAGAAAAAAATGTAGGAAATAATACATCAACAGTAACACTATTAGACGAAATTACAGAAGTAAACATATTAATAGAAGCAGAAGATGGAACAACAAAAACTGCAATCTTGAAAATAGAAAAAGAATCTAATAATACAGACATAGCAGAAATAAAAGGAGAAGACATCAAAAAAGTTTCAAAAATAACATCATCTACATACGAAGTACAAGTTGATGACAGACTACAAACACTTGCAATTGATGCAATAACGAAAGATGAAAATGCTAAGATAAAATTAGGAACAGAGACTGAATATACACCAAACAAAATAGAAAACAAATCTATAGACATAAGTCAAATAAAATCATTCACAATAGATGTTTTAGCAGAAGATGGGGAAACAACTAAAACGTACACTATTGAAATAACAAAGAAATTTAGCACAGAACTAGCAGAAATAAAGACAGACGGAGACGTTGCAAAATTACAAGACAATAGTGAAATTATTTACAATGGATGGGTAGATGCAGACGACACAGCAAATATAGAAATAACACCAGATAATGCTCTAGCAAAAGTAAGTGTATACAAAGATAATGAACTAATAATATCACAAACAGGAACAATAACTCTTACACAAAATATAAAATATGAAACAGATTCATATAAAATAATAGTAAGCAATCCGAATAAAGAAGCAGAAACAAGTACATACATATTAAACATAACTAAAAAATCTACAAACAATAACGTAGAATATGTTAAAGTAAATGGGGAAACTTTAACAGAAAACACAGACACACAAACTTATGAAACACAAGTAATCACAGTAGATTCAGAAAAATATGAATTACAAGTTAAAGCAGAAAATGAATATGCAACTATTAAATTTGATGAAGGCGAATATAGCACAGAAAATATACAAACACAAGAATATGAAATTGAGCCAAAAGAAACAAAAGAAGTTAAGGTTACAGTTAAATCTCAAAATGGGGAAGAGATAATAAAAACAGTAAAAATCTACAGAAAAGACAATAACTTAAATGTAGAAAACGTAAAAGTAAATGGAACAGATATTACATCAACATATGACGAAAAACACAAAAACTACAATATCACATTAGAAAATACGCTAACTACAACAACATTAGAGATTGTAGAAGAAAGTGAAAAAACTGAAATCAATACAACAATTGACGAAGTTGAACATAATGGACAAAAAACAATAACAGTTGACAATATCAATTTACCAGGGGTAGGTAAAAAGACAATTACATTTACAGTAACTTCAGAAGAAGGCAAAAAAGAAACAAGAACAATTACAATTTCACAATTCTCATCAGACATTGAACTAGAAAAATTACAAGTAAGAGGAAAAGAAGCTAAAAAACGTGATGATGGAAACTACGAAATAACAATAGGTGATGTACCAACATATGTAGACATTTATGCAAAAGCACAAGAAGAGACAACAAGCATAGAAATAAATGGAGGAACATCATCAGTAGGAGAACAACAAGCAACAATACAAAATATTGAAGAAGGACAATATTTAGAAGTCCCTGTTAAATTAACAGCTGCAGATGGAACAGAATATGAATATCAATTATACATAACTGTAAAATCTGGAGACAACAATGTTGGAACAATAAGAGTAAACAACTTAGAGGCTACAAAGATAGATGATAAAACATATAGAAGTTTTGTACAAGAATCTGCAGTTCAAGCAACTGTTGACGTTACAGCAAAAAGCGAATTATCAAATATTAAAGTAACCGTAGGGGATAGCCAAAAAACTGGAAACCCATTAAACTTTATCCAAACACTACCAGAAGAAAAAACAAATGTTACAATAACAATTGCTTCAGAGGCAGGAGAAGAGGAACAATATACACTAGAAATTATAAAAGAATCAAGTGATAATTCTTTAAAAAATGTATATGTAAATGGAATTGAGTTAGAAAAAGATAAAAAAACAGGAAGATATAGAACAACAGTAGAAGACAATAAAAAACCAGTAATTAAGGCTATATCAAACAATCAATATGCTTATGTAAGAATAGCATTAAATGAAGAAGAACAAACACAAAGTGAAAAAACAGTAGAACTTGGAGAAGATAAAATAACAGTAATACCAATAACAATAAGAAGTCAAACAGGAATAACAAATGTTGAATATATAGAACTTGAAAAAATCGATAAATCAACAGCAGTAGATTCTTTAATAGTAGACGATGTAGAAATAACAGACTATGACAAAGAAACAAATACATACAAAGCAGTAGTAGACAAAGACATAGATCAACATGAAATATTTATAATGGCTGGAAATACAAACTCAACTATAGAAATAAACGAAAATACAGCAGTTGGCAGTATAACAACATATTCAACATTAGAAGAAGGACAAGATGGAAAAACAATACCATTTACTATAACATCAGAAACTGGTACAACGCAAAAATATCAATTACTATTAATTAAAAAATCATCAAATGTTAACGTAACACAAGTGGTAGTAAATGATGTAAAAATTCTTCCAGACCAAGATAGACCAGACATATATAGAAAAAATATCAAAAAATTAGCGAATAAAGCAAAAATAAAAGTTACAACAGAATATCCATATGCTAGTGTAAAAATAGGTGACAATGATACTATTATGAATGAATCAGAAGCATGGATAGATTTAAAACTAGAACAAGATGAAATAACGGTTCCAGTAGTAGTAACAGCAACAGATGGTAAGACAGTAGAAACATACAATATTATATTACAAAGACTATCAAATGATACAAGTGCAATTGTAAGTTATGATGGAGAACCATTAAGTAAAGACGAAAATGGAAAATATAATGTAAGTATTTTGGACACCGCTACATCAGGAACAATAAAAGTAGTAACAAATGATGCTAATGCAACTGTAGATATAAATAACACACTAGAATATGAATTAGGTGGAAAAGAATATAATCTTGATATTGACACAAAATCAGCAGGAAAAACTATAGATGTACCAATATCAGTTGTTTCAGCAGATGAAACTGTTGAAAATAGTACTTTGGTAATTACAAGACTTTCTACAAATAATAATACTGCAAAAGTTGAAGGAACATATGAAGATAATAATAAACAAATAACAAAAGAAGCAGTAATAGACGAAAATGGAAACTACTTTATAATGGCAAAAGAAGAAACTAGTGAAGTTACATTAAAAATAACTCCAGAAAGCCAATATTCAACTGTAAAATTGGGTGACCAAACATCAACAGGAGAATTAACAACAGTAGCAACACTTACAGGAGATATAACATATGTAAATTACACTATAACTTCAGAAGCAGGAGAAGAAAAACAATACACTATAAAAATAGGAAAAATAGCAAGTATATCAGGAAAAATACTAACAGAAAATACAAAAGAAAAATATAAATCAACAATTAAATTATACAAATCAACAGATACAAGTAACCCTGTAAAACAGATGGAAACAGAAGAAGATGGAACATTCAATATTACAATAGAAGAAAGTGGAAAATATGATTTAGTAGCATGCAAAGATGGATATCTAAATTATAAAGTTACAGGAATTGAGGTTATAAAAGGAGAAGAAACTATATTAGATGAGCATAAATTAATAGCTGGAAACGTAGTTAAAAATAGCGAAGAATCAACACTTGAAGAACAAATTGAAATAGATGATTTAGTAGCATTGAATAATAATTATGGGGAAATTATTACAGATGAAGATAAAGTAACTAGAGCAATTTATGATTTAAATGAGGATGGAGTAGTAAATAAATTAGATAGAGATATCTTAAAGAAAAATTATGGTAAAAAAGCAGAAACAATAGAATGGGTTAATTCAAACAATGCAACTAGAAGATTAATGATAAGTTCGTCAATAAAAACAACAAGTGAACAAAGCTTTATATTACCGATTACATGTAACTACACAATAACATCAAATTATGGAACAAGAAAACATCCAACAACAGGAATTGTAAAAAAACATACTGGTATAGATATAGCAGGAACACACCATACAGAAATATTAGCAGTAGCTGATGGAGAAGTGACATTTGCCGGAGTACAAAATGGATTTGGAAATTGTATAGAAATAAAACATATTGTTAATGGGGAAACAATATATAGCTTCTATGCACATCTTTCAAAAATAAATGTAAAATCCGGAGACAAAGTAAAACAAGGAGAAGTAATTGGATTAGAGGGAGGAGATCCGGAGTCTGACCCTAATCCAGGTAACTCAACAGGACATCACTTACACTTTGAAATTAGAAAAGCTAGTGGATATGGAAATGATGTAGACCCTACAAACTATATTAAGTTTTAAAATAAATGAGACAGAACATGAAAATGTTGATAAGGTATTTATGATAGCAAATTGGAAAATTCTTTTTTCTAATTTGCTATTTTTTGTGTTAACGAAGAGATGGATACATAAATTTCTTTGAAATATTCCGTAATTTTCTATATATTTAAGTAACATATGGTAAGCTTTAGTATGTCTTTTTTTATTTTAATTTTGAAAATAATAATAAAGTTGATTTTTTTTCCATTTTATGTTAAACTTAGAAAGAACCATATTTTACATTATGTAAAGAACAGATAATAAAGATATGTTGTATAAGGAGAATTGAAATGGATAAAAGTTTATATAATGCAAGCGGATGTAAGGACAGAACAGCACATGATGCAATCTGTGCAGCGGATAGAACCCGAACATTAGTGTACAGGGCAAGCAGGACAAAAAAGGATGAGGAAGCAGAACTGTTTGTGAAGATGGTCAAAAGACTTGCAAAAGGATTTGGGTTCAAACTCTGTGACAGAATCAAATTCGAGGATCCTGAGACTGGAAAGAAATATGTGTGAGGTATGGCATGGATACAGAGAAAAAAGTACAATTCGTAGCACTGACAAAAGAGGAAATTGATGCAATGATTCAGCAGGCTGCTCTTGCCGGAGCACAGGTTGCGTCTGATGCAATGATGGTAGGGCAGAGAAAAAGCGAGAAGGAGAAGATTGATCGTCGCTTGCATAACACTGATTTGCTCCTTAGAAATTACAGAACTTTAAAGGCGAGCTACGAAAATGCCGTCTACAAGTCAAAGGAAGGGGAGGTTACAGAGGTACTGGAAGACATCATGACCATGAAAGATGATAAGGTCATAGTGGAGAGCATCAAAACTTCGGCCAAAAGAACCGCTATCATGGTACAGCATATTGACAAAATGCTTGATGTATACCGTATCTATTGTAGCAAATTATCGGAAAAAGATAAGAGACGCTATAAGATTATTAAAGCCCTTTACATATCAAAGACGCCAATGACAATTGCAGAAATTTCAAAAAAATTTTCGGTCAGCAAGGTCACTGTATATGAAGATATCAAAATTGCGAAAGAGCGCCTATCTTCGCTGTTTTTCGGGATTGACGGACTGAGATTTTTTTGAAAAATAGAAAATAACGAAAAGCGTTAACTTAACATTGACTTAATAACGAAAATGGTGTATGATAATCGGGTAAAATTTTATCATGAGCCATGAGCCATCAGAGTGAAATCTGGTGGCTTTTTTAATGCAATCTTGGGAGGGAGGAAAGGACAGAAAGACGAAATGCTCCTTTAATATTTTAGAGGAGATTACGCATGAATGGAGTAACAATATTATTTGTATATGCAGTTATCATG
>ERZ1106943.1654-NODE-1654-length-21564-cov-6.095867_pt1 | contig 21564 bp, 20 predicted proteins | sample MGYA00403671_ERZ1106943 | MGnify/ENA primary metagenome ERZ1106943 (study PRJEB35170, sample SAMEA104062427) | human gut metagenome | biome: human gut; feature: human-associated habitat; material: faeces | place: Denmark | collected 2012-06-14 ...
AAAATGCGATTGAATGGCTTTGCCTGTCTGGTATCGTGTCACAGGTCTACAAGGTCGAGCAAATCAAAAAGCCGCTTGAAAATTACCGTGATATTGATGCGTTCAAAATTTATGTATCCGACTTAGGGCTGCTTTGCGCCAAGAAAGACTTAGCCGCCAATGACATCCTCTATATGGTCGAAGAAATCAACGATTTCAAGGGCGGTATGGCGGAGAACTATGTCAATGTGCAGCTCTCCATTAACGGCTATCACACCTACTATTGGGAGTCCGAGCGTGGTGCTGAAATTGATTTTATCATTCAGCGTGACGGGCAGCTCATTCCCATTGAGGTCAAGTCTGCCGACAACACCAGAGCCAAGAGCTTAAAGGTCTATATGGACACCTACAAGCCCGCTTATGCTATCAAGCTCTCTGCCAAAAACTTCGGCTTTGAGGATAACAAAAAAATCGTTCCTCTCTATGCTGCATTTTGTATCTGAAATCAATATTGCAACGGTAACGCTCACAGAAAATGTGGGCGTTATTTTTTGCCCCTAAAACAGAATAAGAAAGGACAACGCTTATGAAGAAATACAAGAAAATCATTTGTATGATTGCCGCCGTGTGCCTGTTAGGTGCGGCGGCTTTTTGCGGCTTTCGTATTTACAGCCACTATGCGCACGAAAGCGAGCAGGAAGAAATCTTTGATAAAATTGCCGAGGTTGTGGAACAGGCGCAGACAGGCGAAAGTGAAGCGACCGATGTTTTGCTCACGGAGGAAGAAACCGTACTTGCGGAATACGGCGAGTTGTATCTGCAAAATACGGATATGGTCGGCTGGCTTTCGATTGCCGGCACGAATATCAACTATCCCGTAATGCAGACCCCGAACAACCCCAATTATTATCTGAAGCACAATTTTGAAAAGGAGTACAGCGATTTAGGTACGCCGTATGTGCAGGAAAATTGCGACCTATTGACGAGCGATAACCTTGTTATTTACGGTCATCACATCAAGGGACAAAAGATGTTCGGCGCATTGGAGAATTACAAAAACAAGGATTATTACGAGGAACACAAGACCATTCGTTTTGATACCCTCATAAAGAGGGGCGAGTATGAAATCATTGCCGTGTTCAAAACGGTTGCGTACAGCTCGGCAGGCTTCCGTTACTACGATTTTGTAAGCGCAGAGGACGAAAACGCCTTTAACGCTTATATCGCCAAGTGCAAGGAGCTTGCCTTATATGATACAGGCGTGACCGCAGAATACGGCGACAGGCTTATTACGCTTTCTACCTGCGAATACTCCGCACAAAACGGTAGGCTTGTTGTAGTGGCAAAAAGGGCTGCCTAATATCTGTACCGCTTCAAGGAAAGGAGGCTTTTAATGGCTGATATAAAAACCAGAGATGCGGTCAAAGGAACAATAAAGACCATAGACAAAGCCGCCATTGCTACCGAGCGTATGAAGTCCGCTTATGCAAAAACAAAGGATAAGGCTGAACAAGGCTGCTATGCCGATGAAAGCTCCGCTACGGAATATGCCGCCGACAGGCTTTCTTACGGAGCTGACCGTATCAAGGACGAGGGTATCCACCAATTTAACAAGCAAGGGCAAAAGGCGGTCAAAGAAACAAGGGAAAATATCGGCAAGGCAAAGGAAAAAATATCGTCCTACAAGCAGAAAAAGGCGGCAAAAGCCGCCGAACAGAATTACAACGGCTTGCAGATCCGTCACGGGGCTGCAAGCCGTTCCTCTGCTCCCGATAGCGTCCAAAGGGCAAAATCTCAGTTTATCAAGACCCGACAGCAAGGCAAAAAGACGGTTAAGACCACCGCCCGAAATACAGAAAAGACGGTCAAGGCGACCGCAAAAGGCACAGTCAAGACCACCCAGAAAAGCGTTAAGACTGCACAGGCTACCTCTAAGGCGGCTATTAAAACAGCCGAGCATACCGCCAAAGCAACGAAGGCAGCGGCAAAGGCTTCAGCAAAAGCGGCTCAAAGGGCTGCACAGGCGGCAAAAGCCACCGCTAAGGCTACGGTTACAGCGGTCAAAGCGGCAGTCAAAGCCACGATTGCCGCAGTTAAGGCGATTATTGCAGGCGTCAAGGCGCTTGTAGCTGCTATTGCCGCAGGCGGTTGGATTGCCGTCGTGATTATTATTGTTATCTGTCTGATTGCCTTGATTGCAGGCTCGGTGTTCGGCATCTTCTTTTCGGGCGAGGACTCTGGAAACGGTATGACAATGCAGAGTGTTGTACGGGAAATCAATACCGAATACGACACCCGTCTTGACGAAATCCAAAGCAGCACGACCTATGATGCTCTGGAAATGTCGGGCAGCCGTGCGGTCTGGAAAGAGGTGCTTGCGGTCTATTCCGTAAAGACTGCTACCGACCCAGACAATCCGCAGGAAGTGGCGACAATGGACGAGGGCAAAAAGCAACTTCTATCGGGCATCTTCTGGGAGATGAACGAAATCAGCTCCCACACCGAAAGCAAGACCGAAACCGTCATAACCGAGAGCGACGACGGTCACGGGAACATCGTGCAAACGGAAACAACCGTTACACGGACTTATCTCTATATCACGGTTAGTCACAAGACCGCTGATGAAATGGCAAACCTATACGGCTTTAATGAGGAACAGCGACAGCAGCTATCCGAATTACTTGCCGAGGAAAACAATTCGTTATGGTCGCAGGTGCTATACGGCATTTCTGGCGGCGACGGAGAGATTGTAAGTGTGGCATTGTCGCAGGTCGGAAATATAGGCGGTCAGCCTTATTGGAGTTGGTACGGCTTCGAGGGGCGTGTGGAATGGTGTGCCTGTTTTGTATCTTGGTGTGCCAATGAGTGCGGCTATATTGATACAGGCGTTATTCCGAAATTTGCAGGCTGCGTGTTAGGCTCACAATGGTTTAAGGACAGAGGTCAATGGCAGGACGGCAGCTTTGAGCCGTCGGCAGGTCATATCATCTTCTTTGATTGGGAGGGCGACGGAGAAACAGACCACGTCGGAATTGTAGAGTGTGTCGAGAACGGAACAGTTTATACCGTCGAGGGCAACTCTGGCGATACCTGCCGCCAGAACAGCTATGCTATCGGAAGCAGCGTAATTTACGGCTACGGTATCCCTGCTTATTAAAGAGGAAGAAACCGCTTGTATAGCAGGCGGTTTCATACATATCCTACGCATTTGTGACTAAAGTTTGAATATGCGAACCCAAGTATTGCTTTTCTGGACTTTTGATGATATAATGAGAAAAACATACTAATGAGGTGAGCTAAATGCGAGTGAGTTATAATAAACTCTGGAAACTTTTAATTGATAAGAATATGAAAAAAGGTGAGCTTAGAGATGCTATCGGAGCAAGCAAAAGCACTTTTGCTAAACTTGGTAAAAATGAGAATGTTACGCTCCCCGTATTATTGTCAATATGTGAATGTTTGAATTGTGATTTTGGGGATATTATGGAAGCCTTGCCAGACGAGGTTAATGTGGAGTGCAAATAATATGAATGAAAATATTTTAATAGTTGATGATGAAAAAGAGATAGCCGACTTACTTGAGGTCTATCTTAAAAATGATGGTTACACTGTCTATAAATTTTACAATGGCACAGATGCCTTGAAATGTATCAGAGAAACAGATTTGGATTTGGCAATCTTAGATGTGATGCTCCCGGATATTGATGGATTTCACATCTGCCAACAGCTTCGAGAAGAATTTTTCTTCCCTGTTATTATGTTGACGGCAAAAGTTACTGATGGCGATAAAATTATGGGACTTACCATCGGAGCAGATGACTATATTACAAAGCCGTTCAATCCGTTGGAGGTGGTTGCCAGAGTGAAAACGCAACTAAGGCGTTATGTACGCTATAATCAGCCCATAAACAAACAGGCTCTTGAAAACATTGAATACGATATTAGAGGTCTGTCAATAAACAAAAACAACCATAAATGCAGTTTGTTTGGGAAAGAATTGCAACTGACTCCAATAGAGTTTTCTATTCTGTGGTACCTTTGTGACCATCAAGGAAAAGTAGTATCTTCAGAAGAATTGTTTGAGGCAGTTTGGAAAGAAAAATACCTCGATAACAATAATACGGTGATGGCTCATATTGGAAGATTGAGAGAGAAAATGAAAGAGCCTGCCAAGAAGCCGAAGTTTATTAAAACTGTGTGGGGAGTGGGGTATACCATTGAATAAATCAGGAAGAAATAAAATAAAACAGCGTAGTGCAGTATCACGGAAACTACTGATGCAGTATGTAATATCCATAATCGGTTATGTTGTAGGAGTAATGCTCTTTGTTTTTGTGGCGTGGAGATTTTGTATGATGTTCATCTGGCAGCCGGATGATCCTTTATACATACTTTTACAAACCGTTAAAGAATATATTATTTTGTTTTTAGGCATTACCTTTTTGATAGGTTGGGTCTTTATTACTTACTATTTCATTTCCAAGCCGCTTCGTTATTTGGATGAGGTTGTCGTAGCTACGGAACAGTTAGTAGTCCCTTCCGATGAGCCAATTGTCTTGCCAAATGAAATGTTTTATGCTGAAAACGAATTGAACAGAGTTCGTGAGAAAGCGTTGGATAATGCAAGAACTGTGAAGGAAGCGGAACAGAGAAAAAACGACCTTGTAATGTATCTTGCACACGATTTGAAAACGCCTTTATCATCGGTTATCGGCTATTTGACATTATTACGGGATGAGCAGCAGATTTCTGCCGAATTGAGAGAACGCTATTTATCAATATCATTGGAAAAAGCGGAGCGTCTTGAAGATTTGATAAATGAGTTTTTTGAAATTGCAAGGTTTAACCTCTCTAATATCTCCCTTGAGTACGGCAAAGTGAATTTAACACGTATGCTTGAACAAATTACATACGAGTTCAAACCTATGCTTGTAAACAAACACTTAAATTGTGAGTTTAACGCACCGCAAGACATAATGGTAAGCTGTGATATAAATAAAATGCAAAGAGTTTTTGATAATTTGCTAAGAAACGCCGTAAATTATAGTTACGAAGGAACAAATATCAAAGTATTCGCTGAACTATTTAACAATAATGTGTGTGTAAAAGTAATCAATGAGGGAAATACCATTCCAAAAGAAAAATTGGATAGGATATTTGAACAGTTTTTCCGCTTGGATACTGCACGTAATTCAAGCAGCGGTGGAGCTGGCTTGGGACTTGCCATTGCAAAAGAAATTGTTGAACTGCATCACGGAACAATAACAGCAGACAGTGCGAATGGTATAACTTGTTTTGAAGTCGTCATTCCTCTGTCGTAAGGAAATTGTAAGAATTTCCGTAGAAAGAAAATAGAATACCGTTTGTGTAAACAGATAAAAGACACTCTTGTTATTGGTACAATTATAAGTACCAAAACAAGGGTGTTTTGTTTTTGGGAAGAAAGGAGCAATCTATATGCCGAGAAAAAGAATAACAGAAGTATTTCCTTTTCTGCTCCCTCTCCGTAAGTGGCAAAGAAAAAAACTTTTCTACTTGAAAATGCAAATGGACGGAAGTAGGTATGCGAAAAGCAAAGCGAAAGCATTGCTGCCCTATAAGGTTTATGAAACCTCATCCCTTATGATGAACGCAAATAGCGGTTTTGATATGAAGTATCAAAGAAACAAAGTACATAATCTGAAATTGGCTGCCACGACGATTGACAAAATTGCAATCAAACCAAATGAAACATTTTCTTTTTGGCAACTCGTCAGATGGGCAGACAGACAAGAAAAATACAAGGACGGATTAAACTTTGTTAACGGAAAAATTGTCGGTTCTTATGGTGGCGGACTATGTCAGCTTAGCAATATGCTGTTTTGGCTGTTTTTACACACTCCATTGACAGTGATTGAACGACACGGACACGCTGTAGAATCGTTTCCCTCTACAACGGAAGAATTGCCGTGTGGAACTGATGCAACAATCAACGAGGGATGGTTAGACTTGAAAATCTGTAACGATACGGATAATACATTTCAAGTTGTGGTGGAATTTGATGACGAGTATATGTATGGAAGTATTCTATCCCAAAACTCGGTGAATATGGAATATAAAGTTTATAATTCATCAGTTTCCTATGTGAGGGAAAACGGAAAAGTTTATCAAATTGCTTCCGTTTGCCGTACCGAAAAGGATATAACAACTGGCAAGGATAGTCAAAAAGAACTGTATATTAACCGATGTGAAATCGGATATGAACTTGATGGAGAAATAGAAATTGAAGAAAGAGGTGCAAATGATGATTAAGAAAAGAATAGCAATCATTTTTGGAGGAAATTCAACGGAATACGAGGTGTCCTTGCAGTCGGCATCTGCCGTTTTTGAGAATATCAACACTAAAAAGTTTGACATTGTTCCTATTGGAATTACCAGAAATGGCGACTGGTATCATTACACAGGCAAAAAAGAAAAGATTGCAAATAATACTTGGTTTGAGGATAACGAAAACCTGTATTCTGTTGCGGTATCGCAAAACCGTTCTGTAAAAGGCTTTATAGAATTTAAGGAAGAAAAATTCTACATCATCAAGGTTGACTTGATATTTCCTGTATTGCACGGCAAGAACGGCGAGGACGGTACTTTGCAGGGATTATTTGAATTAGCAGGAATACCTGTTGTTGGGTGTGATACACTCTCGTCTGCTCTTTGTATGGACAAAGATAAGGCACATAAACTTGTTAGCCTTGCGGGTATCTCTGTTCCAAAATCAGTAACTTTTAAATTCTCTGGCAAAAAGGCAGCCTTGAAAAAAATTGAAAAGGAGTTAAGCTATCCATTATTTGTGAAGCCTGTCCGTGCAGGCTCGTCATTTGGAATAACAAAAGTAACTAAACAGCAGGAACTTGAAAACGCTATACAATTAGCGTTTGAACACGATGCGGAAGTCATTGTTGAAGAAACCATAAACGGCTTTGAGGTTGGTTGTGCGGTACTTGGTATAGATGAACTGATTGTCGGCAGAGTTGATGAAATCGAACTGTCAAGCGGCTTTTTTGATTATACAGAGAAATATACACTTAAATCTTCAAAGATATATATGCCTGCAAGGATTGATGCCGAAGCAGAAAAACGGATACAAGAAACGGCTGTAACCATATATAAAGCTCTGGGCTGTTCGGGTTTTTCCAGAGTGGATATGTTTTATACACCGTCTGGCGAAATTGTATTTAATGAGGTAAACACAATACCAGGCTTTACCTCGCACAGTCGCTATCCAAATATGATGAAAGGCATTGGTCTATCGTTCGCCCAAATGTTGGATAAGCTGATAGGTCTGTATGTGGAATGATGAAAACGATTGAGCTTGAAAAGGAAGAAATTTATTGTGGAAATTTGCTGCTCGTCAACAAAAATTATCCGCTACGAGATAACAATGTAAAGGGTTTAGTTCCTGCTGATGTACGCTTTCCAAATATTCTTATGAAGCGTGATGTGGCAAATGTTTTGCAGCTTATTTTTGAAAAAATCTCGGCAGGTAACTCTATCGTTCCTGTAAGCGGTTATCGCTCATTAGAAGAACAGACAGCCATATATGACGGCTCTCTCAAAGATAATGGAGAGGATTTTACAAGAAAATATGTTGCCCTGCCAAATCATAGCGAACATCAGACAGGACTTGCTATTGATTTGGGATTGAACGAAAAAGAAATAGATTTTATCCGTCCCGATTTCCCCTATGTCGGTATCTGTAATGAGTTTAGAAAAGCAGCCCCAGACTATGGATTTATCGAACGCTATGCAAAGGACAAAGAAGAAATCACGGGAATTTCACACGAGCCGTGGCATTTTCGATATGTAGGATACCCACATTCAAAAATTATTGAACTCAGAGGATTTTCGCTTGAAGAGTATATCGAATTTATAAAAGATTACACCAAAGATAACAAGTACCTATTCAAGCAAGCTCATAGAACGGAAATTGAAATTTATTATGTACCTGCTAATACTGTCACAACACGAATAAATATACCAGAAAAGTGCGTTTATCAGATTTCTGGCAATAATTTAGACGGTTTCATTGTGACACTGTGGAGGAAAAATAATGACGAAACAAGAAACCTACTCTGGTATTGATTATTTTAGAATGATAGCAGCCGTACTGATTGTTGCTATTCACACTTCGCCGCTTGCTTCTTTTAGCGCAACGGGCGATTTTATATTCACACGCATTATAGCCCGTGTAGCTGTTCCGTTTTTCTTAGTGACTTCTGGATTTTTTCTGATTTCAAGATATTCATACAACGCTGATAAATTAAGGAAATTTATAAAAAAAACTGCCTTAATCTATGCAGCGGCAATAGTCATATACATACCAATCAATATTTATAACGGCTATTTTAGTGAAGATAATCTTTTGCCGAAAATAATAAAAGACATTGTATTTGATGGGACTTTATATCATTTATGGTATCTTCCAGCAGCTATTGTTGGAGCTGTAATTGCTTGGTATTTGGTGAAACAGTGGGCTTATCGAAAAGCATTTGCTGTAACTCTCGTACTCTACATTGTAGGATTGTTTGGTGATAGCTATTACGGCATTGCAGAAAATATACCCAGCTTAAATAGTTTTTATCATTTGATATTTCAAGTGAGCGATTATACAAGGAACGGTATATTTTTTGCTCCAATCTTTTTTGTGTTGGGCGGTTACATATCGGACAACAAGGATAAACTCTCATTCAAAAAAAGCATCATAGGTTTTACCACTTGTTTTTCTTTAATGTTTGCAGAAGCTCTCACCTTACATCGTTTTGAACTGCAACGGCACGACAGTATGTATGTATTTCTGCTTCCAAGTATTTGCTTTTTATTTTATTTTCTTATGCACTTCAAGGGAAAAAACAGGGCGCAATTACGAACCATATCCTTGATTATCTATATCATTCATCCGTTTGTGATTGTTTTGATACGTTTATTTGCAAAAATTACGCACCTTCAAAACGCTCTTGTGGAAAATAGTCTTATTCACTATCTGCTTGTTTGCATTATTTCAGCGGGATTGGGATTAGCGTTGACTGCAATATGGAACATATATAAGCCAAAAAAGCATAATACAGATAAGGACAGAGCTTATTTGGAAATCGACTTAAAGAATTTAGAGCATAATGTAAGAGTTTTAAAAAACGCAATGCCGCCTCATTGCGAGTTGATGGCTGTTGCAAAAGCTGAATGTTACGGACACGGTATGTACGGAACTACAGTATATTTAAATCAGATAGGAGTTTCTGCTTTTGCGGTAGCAACGATTGATGAAGGTATCCGATTAAGGAAATATGGCATCTCTGGAGAAATACTGATTATGGGCTATACATCTCCTATGAGAGCAAAAGAACTTTGTAAATACAAATTGACACAAACCTTGATTGACTACGAATATTCTCTGCGTTTGGATGAACAAGGATATAAGGTTACGGCACATATTAAAGTTGATACGGGTATGCACCGACTTGGCTTTGATGCAGATGATACAAAAGAAATCGTTACCGCCTTTTCTCTGAAGAACATTGAAATCACAGGTATATTCACACATTTATGCTCCGCCGACAGTCGGGCAGAAGAAGATGTTGATTTCACACGTAAACAAATAGGAAAATTCTATAACTCGCTTGATAATTTGAGAAAAAGTGGAATAAGAATACCTAAGGTGCATATCCAAAGCAGCTATGGGTTATTGAATTATCCAGAGATTAAATCTGATTATGTCAGAGCTGGAATTGCACTGTACGGAGTTTTAAGCTCACCAAACGATGAAACGAAACTGAAGCTCGATTTAAGACCCGTACTATCGCTTAAAGCAAGAGTTGTTTTGCTTCGAAAAATCCGCAAAGGAGAAACAGTCGGTTACAGCAGGGCTTTTACCGCAAGTAGGGACAGCTTGATTGCTATACTGCCAATTGGATATGCAGACGGCTTTCCGAGGAATTTATCTTGTGGAAAAAGTATTGTTTTGATTTGCGGACAAAAGGCACCTATCATCGGTAAAATTTGTATGGACCAGCTTGCAGTTGATGTAACAGATATTTCTAACATAAAAATAGGAAGTATAGCGACATTGATTGGCAAGGATGAAAATGATGAAATTGCGGCACCGACAGTCGCTGAAAATTCCGAAAGCATCACCAACGAACTGTTAAGCCGTATGGGGCGTCGATTGAATATCATTTACAAAATGTAAAATGCGCAAAAGAAAAACAGAGGTTTTTCTTTCCTCTGTTTACTCTTTTGCCTTACATAAACCGTTGACGGTTGCTTCTACAATGGACAGTTCTTTATCATCTAAATTGTCGAGCTGTGCGTCTAAGCGTCTGCGGGCGGAACTTTTATTGACTTCTTTATTGGGGAATATGTACTCGTCAACCGAAATGTTGAACATCGTCACAAGCTGAATAAACAGCTCCAGACTCGGCTTTTGCCCCTCATTTTCAATCGCCTGTAAATGCCTTGGGTCATAGTCAACGATACGGGCAAGCTGTTCTCTCGTCATACCATGTGCTGTTCTGGCTTTCTTTATAGCCAGACCGATTGGCGTAAAATCGAAGTCAAAATCATTATTTCTTTCGTCCATAAGTTCACCACCTTGTGCCTGTAAAATCGTACTATATATATTTTACAGAAACGAGAGTTCTTATAGAACGCTTTGAAATCTCTTATAACAAGCTATTAAATCTCCTGTTATAAGGGGCACAAGTTCACAAAAATATTTGGCAGCACAGCCCACCAAATAAAAAAAACGGTGCTTTGGTGGGCTGCTCTGTCACGCCCAAACAAAATTAGTGCAGCCCTCCAAGTCCGTTTAAGGTTTGGAGGGATTTTGTATGTGTTGGTCTAATATGACCGCAACGCTGCTCATCAGAAGCAGCGGATACATATAGAGTGTCACGCAGGAACGAGGATAATCTGTTAAAAAAATCCTCGCCTGCTCGTGGCACTCTTATGGTTTTCAAATAGAGATTTCATTTCTATGCCGTAGGTATAGTTATGCTTATCGCCGCAGAGGTCTTTGTACCTTTGCGGCTTTCTGTTTGTCGTGCTTCTCTTTGATACAGGACAAGCCCGTATCTGGCGTTGGATGCCGTAGTCCGCCTGCCAATCTGAGTTTTCAAAAAAATTCAGATTGGAGGAAACAGTATGGCGTACAACAAAGCCAGAGAAGAAAAGAAATGGCGGCTCTGGAAAGAAGCCGAGGAAAAACAGTTGCGGAGTTTGGGTGTCAGCGAAAGTGACATAGAAAAGCTCCGTGTTCACGATTGGGCGATTTTCAATTCCGACAGGCGTTACTATCAGCGTATGCAGGAAACAGGTACATACCTTGATGAAGTCGCAGCGGATATGACACAGCCCGAAATAAAAACGGTCGAGGATTTTCTGAATAACATCGAAAATCAGCAGCTCTATCAAGTGCTGATTAAGGTGGACAGGCTTACTCTGCGTATCGCATTTATGAAAGTACAGGGATATTCTACCCGTGAAATTGCATCGTATCTGTGCATCACGGAGAAAGCCATTTACAGGCGATTGGATAGGCTCAAAGAAAAAATCCAAAAAATTTTTGAGTAGAGGGGAAAATTGAGCGTTCCCACGGGCTACAGGGTGAGAGGACAAAACCTCTCGCCCTGTTTTCCTTTGTGTGGCGAAAACGGGATTGCTCTTTGAAAACCGAATACCCATTCGCCAAATACCTTCTCTTTGTGATTGTGATGAGCATAAGCGTGTCGAGAGGTACGCCATAACCTGCCGCAAGGCGGAGAGCGATAACTACCTACTCAAAATATCGGGCAGCTCCCGATTTCGCCGTAACCCACAAAGAGGATAATGATACTCCCGTCCAGTCACAGTCCGAGCGTGATAAAACCGTCGCAGGCAATGAGGGCGGCTCTGTCAGAACGACAGTTGGGGTGAAACTCCCGTGGCGTCAGTTCGCTGCTGACCGTTTGGCGACTTCCCAATAGCATTTCGGGGTGTCGAGGACAAGTTGAAATGCTTGCTCATAGCAGCCAGACGCAAGGCGGACATAAGAGCAGAGAGAATGTTTATGCTCTCCCGACCTTCAACACTTCCTTGTGTTTGGCTGCCTACATAGGCAGAAAACCTCTGCCTAAATCATATTGGGAGGTCAAACACAATGGAATTGACTATCAAGCGTGGCGACATTTATTATGCAGAGCTAAACCCCGTTATCGGCTCGGAACAGGGCGGCACAAGACCTGTACTTATCATATCCAACGATATCGGCAATAAGCATAGTCCTACGGTCATTATCGCCCCTATCACAAGTCGGGTACACACAAAAGCAAAATTACCTACGCATAGCTTAATTAAAGATTTCGACGGTCTGGATAAGAACTCAATTATATTGTTTGAACAAATCCGCACCATAGATAAGCAGCGCCTGCGTAAATACATTGGTATGTTACCAACAGTCATAATGGCAAGAGCCGACAAAGCTCTTGCCATTAGCATTTCTTTAAGGAGGACTGCGAATGAATGAGATTAAAATTGATAAGAATGTAGCAGCAATGAAACTCATTGAGATACTTCTTGCAAAAGGAATGATAAATCAAGCCACATATACAAATATCGTGAAACACGAAAATTCGCACATTTCACAGGCGGCTTGATAGTCGGTATAATATACTCAGATAAAGGAATTGGAGGTATGCTTAATGAATATGGCAGCAAACGAATATAATTACAGATTTAAGCTCACGGACTATGCTCTGTTTGATAGAAACAGAGCCAGACAAGTTGGGATTTATGGTCGTGTTTCCACAGAACACGAAGCACAGTTATCTGCATTGGAAAATCAGTTGCAATGGTACGATGACCAAGTTCGGTATCACCCGAATTGGACTGTGTACGACCGTTATATTGACGAGGGCATTACGGGAACACAGGCAAAAAAGCGACCTGCATTTTTGCGTATGCTTGAAGATGCAAGAAAGGGAAAATTTGATTTGATTGTTACCAGAGAGGTATGCCGTTTCGCTCGTAATGTTGTGGATACGCTTGTAGTGACAAGAGAATTAAAAAGCATTGGCGTCGAAGTGTATTTTATTGACGATAACATTTGGACTATGGACGGCGACGGAGAGCTTCGTTTATCACTTATGGCAACATTAGCACAGGAAGAAAGCCGCAAAACTTCTGAACGAGTAAAGGCAGGTCAGAAAATCAGCCGTGATAACGGTGTTCTGTATGGAAACGGAAATATTTTAGGGTACGACCGTGTTGGCAACACTTATGTTATCAATGAGGAACAAGCAGAAACCGTCAGAATGATATTTGACTTGTATTTGCAAGGCTTTGGGTCTATGAAAATTGCGCAGATTTTGACAGAACGCAAACGGAAAACAGCTACGGGTCTTATTAAGTGGAGCGTATCAAATATAATGAGAGCGATTAAAAACGCCACTTACACAGGGACAAAGTGCTACAACAAATCCAGAAGCAACAACTTTTTGGAGCAGAAACGAATTAACAACCTCGATATGTCAACCTATGAATATGTAGAGGGTGATTTCCCTGCTATTGTTTCACAGGAGATTTGGGATAAAGCACAGGCAATACGAGAAAGTCGAATGAAACCTGCATTAGTATCGGCGGAGAAAACCACGCACAGCAAGCGTGACTCCAGAGATATATGGGTAAATAAACTTCGTTGTTCCTGCGGCTCATCGTACCGAAAAAACAAGTGGCATACCAAGTTGGACGGTAAAACTTCTTATGGCTATCAATGTTATAATCAGCTCAACAATGGTATTAGGCGTAAACGGGCTGAGATTGGTTTAGATACGGAGGGATACTGTGACAGCAGAATGATAACCGATTGGAAGCTCGATTTTATGGCAAAAGCATTATTAGAGCATTTGTGGCAGGAACGAAAAGAGTCGGTGCTTATTGCGTTAGACCTTATAAGGCACTATTATAAGGAAGAAAGGACTTTGGATAATAAATCTGATGCTGCATCTATACAGGCAAGGATTGATAAGGCAAATAGCAGACTTGCTAATTTAATTGCTATGAGAGCCGACGGAGAAATTTCAAAGGACGAATATCAATCTATGAGAAGCCCTATTGATAAGGAGATTAAAGAACTCCAAAAAGCTCTTGAAGATACACCGACAAATAAATGTTGTCCGAGAGGTCTGGATTTAGAGGGTATCCATTCTACGCTAAACAGCCTTATTGATTTCAGCGGCAGTACGATTAGCCACGATGTTATTAATCAATTTGTTTATATGGTAACGCCGACTTCGGATACCACTTTTGATTGGTATGTTAATTTGAACGGAACGGCTGATGTAAAGGCGACCTTCACCGCAGAGGGTAGAAAGAAAAGCTGTATAATCAAATTAGAGGAAATTGAAAAGATTTCCTCGCTACATAGGAAAGAGAATGAGGACAATGCACATCTCATTAAAAACCCCATTGTTTTTGCCTTTCTGCACAGGCCGCGATCAAGGACATGCAGTAATCGCAGGTATACGTCAGTACCCATAAAATAATTAATCCTCTGTATGATTTTCATCATACGGAGGATTTTTCATGCCTTGTTGCGGGTGAGTACGATTCCAATCACGGTGCTGATAAGAATTATAGGCGCCAGCCGCACGAACAGCCACTCAAAGGCGTGGAACGCCGCGCCGGCGACGGCAGTTTCCGGATCGCTGTAATTCCAGCCCAGATACGGACTGTTCAGCAGTACCAGCGCTGCCGCGATGATCACCGTGACCGCGCACAGCGCAATTAGCAGCCAGCGCAGTGTTTTCCGCCGCGCGGCCTTTTGCCGCGCAAGCTGCAGGTTGATGATTTCAAGCTTTTCGGCTATTGCTTTCAGGTCGTCAGCCTCCGCTCTGACGGCGAATTCGCCGAGCAGTGCGCTCACCGGCGTAGCCAGCGCATCCGATAGGGCTATCAGCATGTCGGAATCGGGGACGGACAAGCCCTGCTCCCATTTTGATATTGTCTGCCGCACAACGTTCAGCTTGACGGCCAACTCTTCCTGAGAAAGTCCTTTTGACTTTCTGGCGGTTTTTATGTTTTCACTCAGCATTCTTTTAGCCTCCTTTGGTTCGGCTGATGGCTACATTATAGAGCAAGTACGCCAATTGCCGCAAGCAACGCGTGTTAACATCCCGTTGCGCAGCATTAAAAATCGCCGCACATCTGTGCGGCGATCCTCTGAGGTTTGCGATTCGATTGCTTTTTCTTTTTTGAGGTTTGTGAGGTATGCTTACTTTTTATATCAACATGAGGACGGGTTAGATCTTCATGCAGACATCCCATGCGCGCCAGATGACTGTGCGCAGATTGCCGATGGCGACACAGTCGCCAACGCGGTGAATAGTTTCTCTGCCCTTGACCTTGCGGGATGCAGTCTTGCCGCCGACGGGGGTCGGAACGAAGCCGATGCCGTTGACAACGCTGTCGCACTCGACGAAGAAGGTCTCGCCGGTCTGAACGTTCTTGACGGTGCAGCCCTTGTCGGTGATCTCGGTGACGGTGGAGTGCAGATAGACGGGAACCTTGTGATACTCCATTGCGTCGCGCAGATAGGAGGTGTTCGCAAGGCAGGTCGCCTGCGCGGCAACGAGGTCGCCGGCGTACTCGACGATGATCGGGTGCTTGCCGAAGTTCAGCAGCAGGTCGTAGGCTGCCTCGCAGGAGGACTGGCCGCCGCCGATGAACAGAACCTTATCGCCGACTTCCTTCTTGTCCTTGAGGACGTCGGTAAAGGTGAGGGTCTTGTCAAAGCCCTTGATCTGGGGCATCGTGCGGGGCACGGAACCGGTCGCAACGATGATATCGTCAAAGCCGTGAAGGGTGTTGAGATCGTTGACCTCGGTGCCAAGATGAACCTCGATGCCGGCCTTCTCGATCTCGCGCTTGTACCAGGTGATGAGATCCTTGTCGTTCTCCTTGAAGGTCATGGCGGACGCGGTCAGGAACAGGCCGCCCAGCTCATTGGACTTCTCGAAGATAACGGGCTTGTGGCCGCGCTGGGTCAGAACCAGAGCGCATTCCATGCCGCCGATGCCGCCGCCGATAATAGCGACCTTCTTGGGCTTCTTGGTCGGGACTATCTTGTAGCGGTTGTGCTGCATGGTGGTCGGGTTCAGGGCGCAGCGGGCGAGGTGCAGAGAGTCACCCAGATGCTGGATGTTCGGAGTACCGGCGAACTTCGCCATGTTGAAGCAGCCGTTGTGGCAGCGGATGCAGGGCTTAATCTCGTCCTGCTGACCGGCCTTGATCTTATGTATCCAGTCGTGATCGACGAGATTCTGACGGGCGATGGCAACGGCGTCGAGCCGTCCGGCCTCGATCTCCTCGGCGGCCTTGACAGGATCCATACGGCCTGCGCAGACGACGGGCTTGTCGGTGAACTTCTTGATGTGCTCGACGTACTCGAGGTTGCAGTTATCCGGCATGTACTGAGGCGGATGCGCCCAGTACCATGCGTCGTAGGTGCCGTTGTCGCAGTTGAACATGTCATATCCGGCGTCGGCCAGATATTTGACTGCGCGCTCGGACTCCTCCATGTCGCGGCCGAACTCCTTGAAGTCCTTCTCGTAAGGCATCGCGCCCTTGCCCCAGTCCTTCGTCTTGGAGACGACGGAGTAGCGCAGGGAGACGGGGAAGTCGGGGCCGCAGGCAGCCTTGATGGCCTGAACTATCTCGACAGGGAAGCGGAAACGGTTCTCGAAGGAGCCGCCGTACTGGTCGGTGCGGTAGTTCATGTTGGAGATAGTGAACTGGTCGAGCAGGTAGCCCTCGTGGACAGCGTGAATCTCAACGCCATCGACACCGGCGTCCATGAGCTTCTTGGAGGTCTTGGCAAAGGCTTCGACCTGATCCTGAATCTCCTTGATTGTCATCGGGCGGGACTTGACCTCGTCGTACCAGCGGTTCGGGGTAGCGGAAGCGGAGGCGGTGATGTAGTCAAGGTCTGCCACGGGAGATACGAGCTTGCCGAGCAACGGGTGCTCAAGCAGCATTACCATGGGCTTGGTGATCGCCATGGAGCGGCCCATACCGGCGGCGAGCTGAACAAACAGCTTCGCTCCGGTCTTGTGGAACTCCTCCATGTAGACCTTCAGATCCTTGAACATCTTGTCGTTCTGATACAGCCAACGGCCGCCGATAGCGTCCTTGATGCACTGCATTCCGGGAAGAATGAGGCCGACGCCGTCCTTCGCGCGGTTGAGCAGGAAATACGCTGCTTCCTTGTCAAGATGACACGGCTCCATCCAGCCGAAGAGGGAAGTGCCGCCCATGGAACATTGCACGATGCGGTTCGGAATCTCGACCTTGCCTATTTTCCAAGGGGTAAACAGGGCATTGTACTTGGAATCCATATGTTTCTCCTTCAAAATAATAATATATGACGAACGGTGAGGCGTGGAAGAGGCCTGCGCCGCTGGTCTTCAAATGGTGAAGCCGGGGTCATTTCTTCGCGGCAAATTCGCGCGTGAACATCGCGCACATGCTCTCAAGACGCTCATGCGCGTCAAGCTCGCTGACGCTCGGCACGCCGACGGTCAGGCGCTGCATCATGCCGAGGATGGAATCGTAGGCGTTGTAATACAGCTGCTTGATGTTCGCGCCAGGATCGACCGTCCCGTCCGCAAGTCCGCGGCGCACCGCCTGTGACAGGGGGCCTTTGTACGTCTCGTAGCGCTCCGGCGGTCTGTTGATAACGTGCGCGTTCTTGCCGACGCTGTACAGCGCGACTTCTGCGTCCAGCGAAAATCTTATCCCTTCGGGATCGACGAACAGCATGTTCGCATAGCTGTTGAGGATGATGTTGATCTGTTCGATACCGGTCTGCGCGTCGTCCGTATGGCGGCGCAGCTCGCGCGCAATATACGCCTTCGTGCGCTCCCAGTAGCAGAACGCGGCGGCGATGACGATATCGTCCTTCGAGGGGAAATATCTGAACACGGAGCGCTGCGTCAGCCCAGACTCGGCGGCAATCTCGGAGACTCGCGTGTTATTTATACCGTTTTTTATAAAGCACTCCAGCGCCTTCTCGGTGACGAGCCGGATGTTTTGTTCACGAAGCTCTTCTAACGACATGGCATATCCTTTCCCAGTAAAATGTCAGTCGGTGTGACATGTTTCATTATATATACTTTTTACGGAATTTGCAAGAAGAAATTTCAATTATCTAGGAAAATTTGCTTGAGTGCGGCGAAGCGCTGAAAGGCTTGATATCCGCGGGAATTTTCGATTTATTAACATGAAGGGACTTGAATTTTCGCGCATATTCTGCTATATTTCCCTTTACAGTTGAGCGTTTGGCAGAAAAAGTTAGTTACGCGCAACTTATTACATATATAAATTGGAGGAATACATTATGAAGCATACCGGACTGTTCGCAGCGGGCGTTCTCTTTGGCACCGCAGGACTGAAGATCCTTGGCAGCAAGGACGCCAGAAAGGTTTACGCACATACCACTGCCGCTGTTCTGCGTGCGAAGGACAGCGTTATGCAGACCGTTACCGCGATCCGCGAGGGCGCCGAGGACGTCTACGCCGACGCAAAGGAGATCAACCGTCTCCGTGCCGAGGAAGAGGCGGTAGCGGTTATCGAGGATAAGTCTGAGGAGACCGTCAAGGCGTGATTTATACCGCGGCTGCCGCGGGCGGAACCTGCGCCTTGCGGCAGCCGCCGGCAAGAGGTAACGAGTTATGAAATGCAAAATAATCCATGAGTCGCGCGGGCGGCTGCGTGTGCATCTCGAATGCGCGCGGATGTCGCTGGACGAGGCTGATGTGCTGGAATATTACATGCGCAGTGTGGACGGCGTTGACGAGGTGAAGGTGTACGACCGCACCCGCGACGCGGTCATATGCTACCGCGCAGAGCGCGCCGCAGTGATAAATGCGCTGGCGGCGTTTTCGTTTCCCGCAGCGGAGGCGATGCAGCTTGTCCCGGAGCACACTACCCGTGAGCTGAACCGCGAGTTCGAAGATAAGCTCGCAATGGCAGTGCTGCGCCGCACGGCGTCGAAGCTGTTCCTGCCCGTACCCGTGACGACGGCGATAGCGATAGTGCGCTCGCTGAAGTATATCCACGAGGGGCTGAAGGCGCTGCTGCACGGCAGACTCTCAGTCGCGGTGCTGGACGCGACGGCGGTTTCCGTCTCGATGCTCCGCGGCGATTTCTCGACGGCAAGCTCCGTCATGTTCATGCTCTCCCTCGGCGAGATTCTTGAGGAGTGGACGCATAAGAAGTCCGTCGCCGATCTCGCGGGGGCGATGTCCATAAACATTGACAAAGCGTGGCTGCGTACCGGTGAGACCGAGACGCTTGTACCCGTCGGCGATATCCGCCCCGGCGATGAGATCGTTATCCGCACCGGCTGCATGATTCCGCTCGACGGCAAGGTCATTGAGGGCGAGGCGATGGTCAATCAGGCTTCGATGACCGGCGAATCCATGCCGGTAGCGAAGCGGCCGGGCAGCTATGTGTATGCGGGCACTGTCGCCGAAGAGGGCGAGTGCGTCGTCTGCGTGGAGAAAGCATCCGGCGGCGGCCGCTATGACCGCATCGTGAAGATGATAGAGGAGTCCGAAAAGCTCAAATCCACCGCCGAGGACAAGGCGTCCCGCCTTGCCGACCGCCTTGTGCCATATACGCTCGGCGGCACGGTGCTGACCTATCTCATCACGCGCAACGTCACAAAGACGCTGGCTGTGCTGATGGTGGACTTCTCCTGTGCGCTGAAGCTCTCCATGCCTATCGCGGTGCTGTCCGCGATGCGCGAGAGCAGCGGACATAATGTTTCCGTCAAGGGCGGGCGCTTCCTTGAGGCTGTTGCCGCGGCGAACACGATAGTTTTCGACAAGACCGGAACCCTGACCTACGCTACTCCGACAGTCGCGCAGGTCGTGCCCTTCGGCGGCAGGGAAGAGAGCGAGATGCTGCGTCTCGCGGCCTGCCTTGAGGAGCACTATCCGCATTCCATCGCAAACGCGGTCGTGGAGGAGGCCAAGCGGCACGGCCTGTCGCATGAGGAGTACCATTCTCAGGTGCAGTACGTCGTGGCGCACGGCATCTCCAGCATGGTCGAGGGCAAGAAGGCCATAATCGGCAGCGCGCATTTCGTCTTTGAGGACGAGGGCTGCCGCATACCCGAAGGCGAGGAAGAGAAGTTCAGCACGCTCCCGGCGGAGTATTCGCATCTTTATCTCTGCATCGCGGGCGAGCTTGCAGCCGTCATCTGCATACATGACCCACTGCGCCGCGAGGCGAAGGCCGCCGTCCGTGCGCTGCACGACTGCGGCATAGACAAGGTCGTGATGATGACCGGCGACAGCCGCAGAACCGCCGAAGCCGTGGCCGCGGAAGTCGGGGTGGACGAGGTGTTCGCCGAAGTGCTTCCGGAGGACAAGGCCGCGTATATCCGCAGTGAGAAGGCCGCCGGACGCAAGGTCATAATGATAGGCGACGGCGTGAACGATTCCCCGGCGCTGTCTGAGGCCGACGCCGGCATAGCGATAGCGACTGGCGCCGCGATAGCGCGCGAGATCGCCGATATAACCATATCGTCGGAGAATCTGTTCGAGCTGGTCACGCTGCGCCGCCTGAGCGAAGCGCTGATGGATCGCATCCACCGCAACTACCGCTTCATCGTCAGCTTCAACTGCTCGCTCATCGCGCTCGGCGTCGCCGGTATACTCCCACCCGCCACTTCCGCGTTGCTGCATAATCTCTCCACGCTTGCCGTGAGCATGAAGAGCATGACGAATCTGCTGCCCGAGGAAGAGTGACATGGCGGAGATAAGGAAAGCGGCCGAGCGGGACGTGCTGCCCGTGGCCGCGATATATGAGCATATAATCTCCGAGGAAGAGGCCGGACGCGTCTGCATCGGCTGGCAGCGCGGCGTATACCCCACGGAGCACACCGCGCGCGAAGCCATCGCGGCGGGGGAACTGTTCGTCATGGCCGACGGCGGTGAGATCGTCGCGGCGGCGCGGATAAACCGGACGCAGGTTCCCGAATACGCCGACGCGCAGTGGGAATACGCCGCGCCGGACGACAAGATCATGGTGCTGCATACGCTGGTCGTGGAGCCTGCCTGCGCGGGCAGGGGATATGGCACGGAGTTTGTGCACTTCTATGAGCGCTATGCGCTCGAAAACTGCTGCCCGTATCTGCGCATGGATACGAACGCGAAGAACACGGCCGCGCGGCGGCTGTATGCGCGCCTCGGCTATAAAGAGGTCGGCATCGTGGACTGCACATTCAACGGCATAGCCGGCGTAAAGCTCGTGTGTCTGGAAAAGAAAATAGGTTAAAATGAAAAGAGCGCTGCAATGGTAGCACCAGATAAGAAAACATTGAAAAAGTCAGTGAAATCAATGTTTTTCATGGTGCAAACACGGCGCGAAGTCGAAACAATCAAATACTGACAGGCTCAAAGGGCGTTGATATGCAAGTATCAGCGCCCTTTTCCTGTACCCACAAGCCATAGGCATTGAAAACCTATGGCGTTTTTTTATACCCATTTTTGAAGGAGGCTGGCAATGAAACTG
>ERZ1106943.1655-NODE-1655-length-21534-cov-2.764887_pt1 | contig 21534 bp, 9 predicted proteins | sample MGYA00403671_ERZ1106943 | MGnify/ENA primary metagenome ERZ1106943 (study PRJEB35170, sample SAMEA104062427) | human gut metagenome | biome: human gut; feature: human-associated habitat; material: faeces | place: Denmark | collected 2012-06-14 ...
TTTCGTGAAGCCCCCCCACGCCGAGTCGTGGGGACGGGAACGCTCCGGCGTGGACTACGAGGAGATGGTGGACAACATGTGGCAGGAGCTCGGCATCTCGGTGAGCAGCCTCGGCTTCACGAACCAAGGCGCTCCTACGCCTACGAGGTCGAAACTCTTCTCCGGCTCCTTCGACCAGCGGTTCCAGCATAACCAGACCTCGTCCAACCGCTTCGAGTATCACGTGGACGTGCATGTCAAGCCGATGGTGGAGCTGCATATGGCCACCGCCATCTATACCTCCGCCAGCAATCCCGACGTCTTCCTGCCGTTCCTCACCACGACCGCCTCGCGCTTGCTGAACGAAACCAATAGCGACCTCTACAAGCGATACGGCAACACGCAGAAGGGCATCTACGATCTATACGACACCTACGGCACCCACGTGCTGGTGGGCGGTGTCTTCGGCGGGAGCTATACCTATATCTACAGCCGGAAGGAGAACCTCTATTACGACGAGACGGTGTTCGCCGCCGAGGCGGAGCTTTCCGCCAAGTCGTCGTCGCCGGCGGGAGAGAACGAGAACTGGCTCCAGACCTACTATCGCGTGATGGGTACCCACGGCGGCAAGATCGGCGCCGGGGGCGGCTATACGAAGTCGGAGCTGAACGAGCATATGTCCGAGGAGAGCATCATGATCATCACCGGCGGCAACGCCTCCGTGGACTTCGAGAGCTGGGACAAGTCCATCGCCGACGAGAACAGCAACCTCCACCTCGTAAGCTACGGCCCGAGGGGCGATACCACCCGTTGCTTCCTGGTCCCCCTGTATTACCTGACGAAGAACTATGCGCGGCAAGATGCGCTGAAGAAATATCTGGACTCCTACGTGGAGGCGCGTTCGAAGCTGGCCAAGAAACCGCAGCTGATCCTGGCCGACTTCATGATGCGTACCGGGAAGGACAATCACGGGGATCCCGCCGGACAACGTGTCTTCACCGGGCCGGACGGCAAGGAACGCATCTACAGTCCGTTGGTGCTGAATACCAAGGGACCGAACGACTCGCGGATCGGCAAGATGCTCGATACCTCGGCCCACGAGTACCTCGACGTGGGGGATAACGCCGACCAGCTCTGGTGGGTAGCCCTCGACTTCAAGGACGAGTGCCGCCCCATCTACCACATGCGCTTCATGAAGGAGGACGACGCCCGCAAGCACGGCTTCGAACCGCGGGGGCAGGACGCCGAATCGGGAATGATGTGGGACGCGATCGATAACCATTACGTTTGCTTGAAGTTCTCGCCCGACGACAGCCATAAGGAACCGGTCTCCGGCGTGGGCATCGCCCGCAAGGGGAAGAGCGATGACCTATACTACGTGATCGCCACCTCGCCCGGTACCGACATGACGCTTCCTTACTCCATCGACGAGCAATTCCCGGCCTATTGGGGAAGCAAGGAGTATAAATTGAAGAGCGAGAACCCGCCGTACCGCTTCGGGGTGGACCAAGAGAACGACCTCAACGAGGGCGACAGCTGGTTCGGCCGGAACAAGGCGACCAACCATAAGCAATGGATCTTCCCGGTCTACACCACCAAGGCATTGGACTGGCCGATCCGGTTTACGAAAGCGACGGACTAGCGAAATACCTCGGAAACGATCCCTACGACCGTAGCCATCCCTCTCGAGGCCTCCGGAACGATCCCCACGACCGTAACGGCCCCTCCCGAAGCCTCTGGAGTGATCCCTATGGTCGTAGTGGCCTCTCCCGAGGCGTCCGGAGCGATCCTTACGACCATAGCGGTCCTTTCCGGGGCCTCGGGAGAGATTTCGACACCCGTAGGCATTGTTTGATAGAAAAATATATGATTATCAAAGGGATTATCCTGCATTTGTAGGAAACCTTACGTCTGCGGACAAGAGGAAAGTATTAACGAAAAAACAACAAACAGTATGAGTTTAGCGAAACAAATCGGATCGGTATCGAAGACCGCGTTGACCAACGCCGGCCACATGAACATGAACAACGAGATCTACGCCCGTATCTTGGATACGACCGTGGCCGCCCTCCATCTGGAGGCCCTCGCCCCGGGTTACAAGGAATGCATCGACCGGGAGGCGGAGTGCGTGAACCGCGTCACCAAGAGCGCCTCCACCGCCCAGCTGGAGGCGAAAGACAAGGAGCGTGACAAGACCCTCCAGTTCATCTACTCCATGAACGGCTCCTATAAGGTATGCCCCGACGAGACCCTGCGTACCCCCGCCCTGCTGGTAGACAGCGTGCTGCGGGCCTACGACAAGATCTACGCCAAGGCCTACGCCGAGGAGACCGCCCTGATCGACGGCCTGCTGCTCGACCTCGCCAAGGCTGACGTATCGGAAGCCCTCAAGACCCTCCACCTCGACACCTACGTGGCCCAGTTGAAAACCTTGAACGATGCCTACAAGGCTCTCGACATCACCCGCACCGACGAGTACTCCGCCCGTGTGAAGACCGATACCACCAAGGCCCGCAAGGCGACCGACGAGACCCTCGACCTCATCATCCAGCGTGTCAACGCCTACGCCGTACTTGAGCCTACCGAGGCCATCAACGCCTTCATCGACACCGTGAACCAGATCTTCCGCAAGTATAAGAACCTCATCGCCGCCAAGGGAGGCCCCACCAGCCCCTCCAAGTCCGACGACAAGCCTTATCCCACACCCGACCCTGCGCCCGACCCCGAGAACCCCGGCGGCGATAGCGAGAGCCCGGACGAGATCTGAGCCTAGCAAATTGTCAAACACTTAAAATCGAATCCATATGAACGAATTTTATCTTTCTAGAAAGATATCCGCGCGGCTCTCCCTCCGGGCCGCCGTGCGGATGTTCTGTATCCTGACGCTGGCCCTATGGGGGCCGGCAATGGCAGGAGCGCAAGCGCAGACACAGCCGCTTGACGTGGCTAGTACTAGTATTACTGATAAACTAACTCTCACCTATAAACTGAAACCCAACAGCTCGACCGATTACGCTTGGTTTTACAAGGTCGGGACTAATGGCACCGAGACCGAGTTCTCCGGTACGCTGACGGGCACGAACGCAAACTGGCAGCAGGGCGCGATCGATATCAAAAGCGAGAAAGCGATAGCCGACGCGAATAATCTTGACAGCTACCCGATCCTAAAATTGGATGGGCTAAACCTGACCTCCACTACTGCCGACGGCTCATTATTTTATCTGGAGGGCAGTAAACCGTTCTGTATCCAAGCGACAGGCAACTCTGCCAGTAACCTGAAAGCGAAAAAGGATGTGATTAATAACTACCAAGGATGCATCCTGCTTCTGGATGGTGGCACCGCCGGATTGAATATCGCCGCGGAAGGAACTGGATCATATGGAATATATCTGTACTCTACTAGTTCTGCTATAAATACCACCATCAAAGGCAAGATAACTGTCACGGCGGAAGCTGTTGCTGTGTTTCTAGACAATTGGGGTGCTTTCTCGGCTACCGAAGACGCGAAAGTAACGGTTTCTTCGGAAGATAAAGATGGAGACGCAATTTATGGAAGCTCTAGAGTGAAATCCCCCTTCCTCCAATGGCAGTTCGCCACCGCCCCAACGAGTGGCCAGACGCTCGAGGTGAAAAACGCCAGCGGCCAATCGTTCGATCCCGTTATCCAATTCACCACCGACGGTAAAAAGAAGGGTTTCGCCATCAACGTCACAAAGAACACCGGCTACACCCTTTGGCTGGGCAACGAACAACTGATGGATTCGAAAGGAACAACCGTCTTTACGGCAACGGAAGATAAATTAGTCTCCTTCTCAGGCATGACGACTCTCCCCGCCGACTGGCCCGAGTACGCCAAATTAGCCAATGTCGGCCCGACTGGCACCGATGTCGCCGTCTCCGGCACTACCTACACCGTCAAGACCGCCTGCGGCCTTGCGTGGATCGCTTGGGTGACGAATAACGGGAAGACAATCGCCGATGCCGATAAAACCTATACTGATTCCTATCCCGCCTCCGAGGGCTTCAAGGACTGTACGGTTACGCTTGCGGACGATATCTCGCTGGCGAAACCTGCCCAAGGCGTGGCGAGCGGCTTCGAGGCTAATTGGATACCGATAGGGACTTATAAAGGCTTCGATGCACGTTACTACTTTCAAGGCACCTTCGATGGTGGCGGCCATACGATTACCGGAATGACGATCTCCTCGGCCTCGTTTTACTATATCGGCCTTTTCGGTTATCTGTATGGAGCGACCGTGCGGAATCTGACGATGGCAGGATCTGACAATATTAATTTGACAACTATTGCTAATGCTCAAGACACCGCTTACTATCTTGGCTGCGTGGCAGGTTATGTAAAGAATGGAAAAATCATCAATTGCCATAATCAATGCAAGGTTAGTTTTTCTGTGACCGGCAATTCTGGGTCTCTCGGTGGAATTGCCGGTTACTCTGAAGGTTCGGTGATTAGCGCTTGTTCAAACAGGGGAGCTGTCACTATGACCGGAAAGATGGGTCGTGGTGGTGGAATCGTAGCGACTAATAATGGCTCTTCTATGGTTTCCTGCTTCAATACGGAGGATATCCGTGTTACTGCTACCGGTTCTGGTTCTAGCGATGCCGCGTATGCGGGCGGTATCGGAGCCTATAGTAGCGGTAATTGTAGCATATCGCACTGCTATTCGACAGGGTGGATAATCGCTAAATCTTCCGCTGCTAATGCTTATTCCGGCGGCATTGCCGGACTATCTGAGAAAACGACGATTGAATCTTGTTTTGCCACAGGCGCTGTTTCTGCAGGATCAAACAGCGACAGCCGGATAGCTGCCGCAGGTGGTATTGTGGGGCAAGCTTTTGCTGGAAACATTAATATAACGATAAAGAATTGCCTCGCCTTAACTACCGCCGGCGTGAAAGCCTTAGGAAATACGTCGGATAAACAGGCCGGTCGGATTCTCGGATCTGATTCACCTACTAATAAAGTTACCCTTCTCGACAACTACGCCAGCACCATGATCCAACTGACGATAGGAGATAATACGCCAGCCGTCCCTACCGATAACATAGGTAGCGATAAGGCAAACGGTGCCGACACTTACCTCGATGATGTCGCCGCCGAGATCGCCGCTTGGGCAGGCCCCGAAAATACACAAGCCTTCACCGCCATCGGTACCGCCGAGAACGGCCTGCTCCCGCAACTGAAAGCTATTGCCGGCTATGGCGCTGACGGTCTGCCTACAGCTTACGCGAGTACTATTATCCCCGGCCAGTCCGGCTTGTCGTCTGCCTCCTATCTGAGGTCCTTGTTGTCACTGCCCTTGTCTTCTAGCGATACGATGACCTTCATGCTCTTCTACTCCAACAACAAATGGAGTTATAAAAAGGGAGCCGGAACGGAGACCCGTTTCAACGGCAAAATATCGTCACCCCCAGGCCCTTCCGCCAACAAGCTCATCGTCGCCACCGCTACTGGCAACCCGACGCTGACGTTGAATTACGTAACGATACGCCCGACCGACGGTGCTGCCTTGACCGTCAACGAAGGTTGCGATCTGACAATTGCGCAGACCGGTTCGATCCTCGGCTCGTCCGGTGCCTCTACCTTGATCAATAAAGGCACCTTGAGGCTGTCGGGCAGCAGCTTCCGCATTGAAAACAGCAGCTCGTCCGATATGCATTACTGCCTCGATAACTCTGGCACCTTCAGCGTGCTTGATCCGGTAAATGGCTATACCACTTTCCATTGTGCCCACACCGCTATCCATAACACCGGTACCCTTACCAATGCTTGGATGGAATGTCTGTTCACGGATGAGGCGGGAGATGCTGGCGCTACGATAAGGTTTCTGCCTCGCTCATCCCAGCCCATCGAAGTAAAACGCTACAACAAGACCTTAGCCACTACCGTTACGGCGGGCGAGGAGTATAAGCTCTGGGAGATGAAAGCTAGTACGTTTATCCCGCAGAAAGGCCTCGATAGCGAAGGCACGGCAATCGATCGCTTCCCTGCTCCCGAGGCGGATGGTAGGGTAACGACCTTTACGGAGGTGAGTGATTGGAAAGAGGTCGAGATCTCCGGCAATCAGAATCTCTCCGAGGCCGGCCTGTCACAGAGTGTCATCGTTAAATCCGATGGCGTGCTTACCGTCGATATCGAGAATGCGTCCGTCTTTGAGTTGACATTGGAGGAGGGTGCGCAGGTCGTGACAACGAATGCGCTGAAGGTGTCCAAGACTTTCAAAACCAACCGTTCGCTGAATAACAAATGGACGACCTTCGGTAGCCCTATCGAATTGACAGCCTCTGCGGAATATGGTAGTGGGCTAATCCTTTATGCCGCCACCGGCTACACCGCTAAGGAGGCCGTTGCCCAAGGTTGGGAAGAGGTCTCTGTCCTTTACGGGAAAAGGGTCGATCTCACCGCCGGTAGCCCCTATCTGTTGGCCGCCGACGCAGCCTTGACTCGGGTAACCTTTAGCCAAACAGCCTCCGACGCGCCGATCGAGATACCGGCTACGGCTACGGTCGCTTCCGGCGATGCCCTCGAGAACGGCGTGTTCCTCTTCCGGACGAACCCGAATCTCGCCAACCTTACGCTCCGTGGTATCTACGTGCTCAATGCCGAGGGTACCCGCTTCGACCTTCAGGAGGCGGATTATGTGCTGAAGCCTTTCGAGGCATACATCACCGCCAATGCCGTCACCCGCTCGCTGGTTCGTAGCGTGGGTGTGTGCGATGGCTCCGTGGTGACCGCCAACGAGATCGCTACCGCTCCCGCCGCTGTCCGTATCTGGGCCGCCGACGGTGCGCTGCATGTCTATTCCGGGGAGGCCGCCGCGCTTACCGTGGTACGCTCCGACGGACGTACCGTCTACGCCGCCTCTATCGCCCCCGGCGATACCCGCTTGGCTTTGCCTTCCGGTATTTACATGGTTCGAATCAATAACATCACTTATAAAATAGCGCTTTGATATGAAACAATATACTAGTTTATGGCTCGTATGCCTGCTGGCGGTCTTCTCGATGACCGCCCGGGCGCAGGAAGGGATCGAGACGAAGGCCCGTCCCGACTACCCCGCTCTTCCTTTCATGTTGACTTTCGAGGCTCCCGCGGAAGGATCTGCCTCCTTATCGATCTCGGCGGACGGTGAGACCCTCACATCCCCTACGACCTTGCATTCCGGCACCGAGGTGACGATTACCGTCACCCCCGCCGACGGCTACCGAATGGCTTCCGGTTACCCGAAGGTTTACCGCACGGGTACGCCCTCCGAAACGGTACCGGCTACGTTTAAGCCCGATGCCAGTAGCGGTATCGCCTACCTCTACACCTTCACCATGCCGGACTTCCCGGTCACGGTAGAGGTGGAGTACGAGAAGATCCAGTCCACCGTCACCTTCGCCAACCCGGCGAACGGTACGCTTACCTTGAGTACCGCCGATGCTCCGGGTAGTTCGATTGTTTCCGGCGGCGAGGTCGCCTCCGGTACGAAGGTGACGATTGCCGCCACCCCCAACAAAGGCTACCAAATGGTGTTCGGCTCCTTGAAGGTATCCGGGAAGGTCGGGGATAAAACCAATACTGTTCCGTTGCAGAAAGAGAAAGATGGTACGACCTACTTCTTGATGCCGGCCTATACGGTGGAGGCTGAGGTGAAATTTGAGCCTATCCTCGTGGCTCTGTCCTCGGAAGCCCGTTTGAGTTCCCTATCGTATAAGGAAGGAAGTGGGGAGGTTACCCCGCTTCCCGGTTTTCTTGCCTCTACGATGAAATATGAGGTGCTGCTCCCAAATTCCACCCAGAAATCGGCTACCCTCACCTTATCCGGCCAGCTGGTCGATGCGAAGGCTGAGCTGCTCGTGAATGGATCGCCTGTTTCCGTAGAACCGACAGGATCGTTCACGGCTACCGTATCGCTCGAGAGTGGATCGGCCAAGGCTACCTTGGTCGTTACCGCCGAGGATGGACAGACCAAGCGTACGTATGAGGTAAACTTCACGGTACTTCTCGAGTCGGAATATTACGTCAAGATCCTGCAGCCGGAAGGCGGTACGATCTCCGTTTCTTATACAAAAGAGGGTAAGGAAGTGAGCGTGAAATCCGGCGATGCCGTACCCGTTGGTACTGAGTTGAGCTTGGCACATACGGCCTTGCCAAAGTACGAATTCGTGAGTTACAAAGTGAATGATGACCCGCTAGCATCTGGGAATATTACCGTCTCCGGTACCGACGACTTGACGATAACCGCTGCCTTTACGCAGGAATCTTCCGTGACTCCGGAAGAGATCGCTACGATCGGTACGCCGGCCGTTCCCAAGGAAAAGGAAGGGCAGGAGGGAACGAATGTTCCAACGGATGATAACCCGATCGTGATCATCCCCGATGCCGTATCCCTGCCATCGGATACGGAACTCTCCAGCCTCCGCTTGGTGAAGGAAGATATAGAAGACCCAGCGAAAAAGGCTGAGATTGAAGAGAAAGCGAAAGCTGCCGCCCAAGATGCGGGTATCGCTCCTGATGCCCCGAAGATCGTGATGGAAGTGACCTTGGTTAAGGTGACGACCACGATTTCCGCTACCGACGCATCCACCACTACCGCCGTAACTCCCGTGCAGCCCTCCGATATCGTGACGGTACGTATCCCGTATCCGGAAGGCGTAAATAAAACCCAACATGATATCGTGATTATCCACCTCCGCTCGGACGGCGTGGTAGACGTGTATTCCGAGGGTAATAACAATTTGACATTAGAGGATGATTATATGGAGATCTCCGTTGCCAGCTTCAGCCCGTTCGTGGTAAGCTATACGCCCAAATCTGGGCCGGTGGATCCCGATTATCCTGACACACCCGACACCCCGGATACCCCGGATGTCCCGACATCGAATGCCTCGGTAGAGGGAGGCATAGCGGTTTGGACCTCTGCCAACGCCCTCCATATCCGTGCGGATCGTCCGGCTGAGGCATGGGTTGTCGGCCTGTCGGGTGCTAGTCGTGCCCGGTTTGCGGTCGTTCCCGGCGAGACAAGACACGCTCTTCCCGCGGGAGTCTATCTTGTCCGGATAGCCGACCAGACCTATAAGGTACGGATACGGAACTAAGCGTTGTTTGTTTGACGTGAGAGGGATGCCCTTGTTTCTCCTTGGGGAGAGCGGGGCATCCCTTCTTTTTTGTGGATATGTTTCTTAACATACATACCCGTAATCAATTGGTTAGCCGCAAATGCTTATCTTTGAGCTATCCCGATGTAAACGCTTACAATATGCTAGTCATTTAAACTCAATTATAGTATGAAACCGGAAGATTACATTACCAGAGAGGAGAAGTATGGTGCCCACAACTACCATCCTCTGCCGGTCGTTCTCAGAAGAGGCGAAGGCGTGTTCGTGTGGGACGTGGAAGGAAAACGTTATTTTGATTTCTTGTCTGGCTATTCTGCCTTGAGCCAAGGACATTGCCATCCTAAGATCGTGAAGGCCCTGATGGAGCAGGCGGAGAAGCTTACGCTCGTATCCCGTGCTTTTCATGCGGATATACTGGGTGAGTACATGGAATTTACCTGTAAGTTTTTCGGATATGATAAGCTCTTGCCGATGAATACGGGGGCCGAGGCGGTAGAGACGGCTTTGAAGCTTTGCCGCCGTTGGGGATACCGTCGGAAAGGGGTCGCTCCGGAGCGTGCGAAGATCGTGGTTTGTAGCGAGAATTTCCACGGACGTACGATCACGATTATCTCCATGAGCACCGATCCTAGTTCCTACGCCGATTTCGGCCCTTATACGCCCGGATTTATAAAGATACCCTATAATAAGGTGGATGCCTTGGCCGAGGCCTTGAAAGATCCCGATGTAGTAGGCTTCTTGGTGGAACCGATCCAAGGTGAGGCCGGGGTCGTGGTGCCCGGCGATGGTTATCTGCGGGCTTGCTATGATCTTTGCCATCAGCATAATGTGTTGTTTATCGCGGATGAGATACAGACAGGTATCGGTCGTACCGGTAAGTTATTGGCTTGTGATTACGAGGGGATTCGTCCGGACATCTTGATCTTGGGAAAGGCGTTGTCCGGTGGGGTCAGTCCGGTCTCGGCGGTATTGGCGGACGATGAGATCATGCTTACGATCGCTCCGGGAGAGCACGGTTCTACGTATGGTGGAAATCCGTTGGCGGCGAAAGTCGCTATCGCCGCCTTGGAGGTGGTACGTGACGAGCATTTGTCGGAGAATGCGTTTAAGATGGGTGAGCTGTTCCGTGGTGAGATGGAGCGGATTAATAATCCTATGATAAAGAAAGTACGGGGTAAGGGCTTGTTGAACGCTGTCGTGACGGAACCTAAAGATGGGAAGACGGCATGGGACATCTGTTTGGCGTTGAAGGAAAACGGCTTGATAGCCAAGCCTACCCACGATCATATCATCCGCTTCACGCCTCCTTTGGTGATTACTGAGGAGCAAATGATGGAAGCGATTGGCATTATACGAGATACGTTCGCTAAATTCTAGTGTATGAAGATAAATGTAATAGGTGTTCCCTTGAATCTGGGATGTGACCGGGCTGGCGTAGAGCGTGCCCCGAACCACCTTCGGGAACGGGGATTGATGGGGGTGATCCGGAAGAACGGGCATAAAGCCTTTGACTTGGGTAATTTGTATGTACCCCCTGTTAGCGAGGCGGATAAGTTCGTACGGGGTAACAGCATGAAATATCTGGATGCGATCGTGGAGGTGAATACGAATCTGGCGGAGTTGGTTTATGATACATTGCGTGGAGGAGCGTTCCCCTTGGTGATTGGCGGGGATCATTCGCTGGGTTTAGGTAGCGCCTCGGGCGTGGGTAAATGTTATGATGATTTCGGTATTATCTGGCTGGACGCTCATGGGGATATCAATACCAGCGAGACTTCTCCCAGTGGTAATATCCACGGGATGCCTCTGAGTGCGTTGATGGGGATGGGAAGCGAGGAACTGGTGAATATCTACGCTCCCGGGAATAAGGTGAATCCGCAGAACGTATTCTTGGTCGGGACCCGCAGTCTGGATGAGGGCGAGTGGGATTTGATCGAGCGGGAGAAGCTGAGTGTCTATACGATGGAGACGATCCATCTGAAAGGCATCGGCTTCGTAGCTGAGGACATCAAGCGGAAATTGAAGGAACGGAAGATCCGCAACGTGCATTTCAGCATAGACGTGGATAGCATAGACCCCCGTTTCGCTCCGGGCACGGGAACTCGTGTGTGTGAGGGACTGATGCCGGATGAGTTTAATAACTTCGTGGATCATATGTTGTCTACGAATCTGGTTAAGTCGATGGATTTGGTAGAGCTGAATCCGGAGCTGGACGTGAACGAGCAGACCACAAACCTTTGTCTGCAGATCATCGATTATATTACCGCCCGTCTATAAGGAATCTAAATTCCATGGTTTATGATAAGAGTGTGAAAAGGAAGTCCCCTTGTTCCGGTTAAGACCGGATACGAGGGGACTTGAAAATACGATATGTCTATTGGTTTATTTCATTCTTCGGATATTGGCGTAATTGAAGCTATCGCTCAAGAAATCGTCCTCGCTGAATTTATAGCCTTGCGGTCCCCAGTTGCCCATAGCGAGCATGGCGATCATCTTCATCGGGTTGAAACCGCTCATATCGCCGCCGGCGGCCGCTAGAGGAACGGACTCCATCAACTTGCGCATGGAATGTGGATAATTCTCGTTGATCACCATGTTGCGGTATAAGGCAAGGATTCCATCTCCTTGCTCCTTACGGTTCCAAGTCAGTATATATGTACCGTCGTTGGCTTCCGCCTTCGCTTGGAGATCGGGCAGTTTGGCGGAGTTGGCGTCCGCTATGATAAAGGTTACGAAACCTTCCTTGTCCACTTTAGGCATTTCTTTGTCGTAAATAGAGGCATACGAGTAGGTCTCGGCTGACCCAAGGCATATGGACCAGTATCGTACATCGGCGGTGGCGTATTCGCTTACGCTTTTAGGAGCCGTAGGAGGGATGAAACGGAAAGTTGCTACCTCCCCTTCGTTCAGTTTGATGCGGGCGAATAGGTATTCTGCCGGGCTGTTCGGGTACATTAGGCTCAGCGGGGCACGCATGAACGGGAGTTGCGGCAGGTCGGCGGAGAAATCCATCGGCGGCAAGTTCAACGATTCGTGGATGTTGCAGACCTCACGCTTCGGGAAATCTACTTCCTCACCTGTAGTCACATCGAAAGCTTGGATAGCAGGCATGTCCACGCCGCCATACTCATCGCCGCTATATTGTTTCGCCAAGTAAAGACGCATGAAAATGGAGACCATATTGACATCTTCCGGAAACTCGCATATGTTCTTCATCGAGGCACGTGCGCTGGCGGGGGTGTTAGCGGGAATGATGTAAATCGTATAGCCATTTGCTCCGTAGTCGTCTGTTTCCTTTACATAGGGGTTGATGGAGCTGTCATCGGGTTGGATATTTACGTCTTCAATGCTGGATACGTCTATTTGGGTCTCGTCGTTATAAACCGTGAAATTGAAGAAGCGTGACTTCGGGAACTTTCCAGTCAGACGAAGGCCGATGTTTGGATTATCTTTGTAAGAATAGGTGTATTCCCAATAATCGGCATAGATATCAGGAAAGGCCAGTAGGGTTTGATTGTCGCCCCGGAGCGTCTTGCCCCATTGTTCCTTGGGTTCCGGGTTGTTGATTTGAGGGGTATTCTCATCATCGTCGTCGCAAGCGGTGAACATACCCATAGTAAGGGCTACCAACATTAAGTAAAAAATCTTCTTCATGATTCTGTTCGTTAATTAATCTGTTTGTTATTAAAATGAGAGCGCAAAAGTATCTCATTTCCAATTAGGGTTGACCTATTGAAAATGAAATACCTTGGATAAGACCACAGAATCCTAGGAATGGAACAGCTAGAAGGGGTATCCGATAGCGAAGTGGTAACCCATGCCGTCCTTGAATTTCGGGATATTGTAATAGCCTTTCTTTCCGGTATCGTAAGGGAGGTGCAGACCGATACCCACGTCGAAACGGATGACGATAAAGGTGAGGTCGTAACGCAGGCCGAAGCCGGTTCCCAAGGCTAGATCCTTGAGGAAGCTACCCCATTTCAGTTGTCCGCCGGGACGATCCGGATCGTTTCGGATCAACCAGATGTTGCCGCTGTCGAGGAAGGTAGCCCCATGCAGGTCGCCAAGGATCGGGAAGCGGTATTCGAGGTTGGCCTCGAATTTAAGATCACCCGTACGGTCGATGTAAGCGTATTTATTGTTGTCGCTGTTCTGGTAGTAACGTCCGGGACCGATGCTGCGGATCGTAAAAGCACGGATGCTATTCGCTCCGCCGATGTAGAATTGCTCGTTATAAGGGGAGGTACGGGCGTTGCCGTAGCTATAAATAGCGCCGGCCATTAATCGGCCTACGAGATATTGCTTATGCCCGAGGGCGTAATTATAACGTATCTCGGCGGTTCCCTTGATGAATTGGGCGAAGGGGTTGCCGAGTAATTCCTTATCCTCTTTATTGAATTTCTTCCCGGCTAACGCATAAATCCCATCCAAGACAAGACCCGCTTGGGTAACGGATGCCTGCCACCAAAGATGGTTCCGGCGACTGGTAATCGGGGAATCATCATAGGTATAGGTATAGTTCATGGCCGGGATGAATTGATTTTGCAAACTCTTCTTTAGGGCCTTGTTCACGTTGGTAATGCTGTCGAACTCATGCGTGGTATGCTGGAGCAAGTTGAACGTCAGCTTGAAAGGGGTGATGGAATGATGAGACGTGGCGGTAGGCTGGAACTCATACGAGGCGTCACCACCGAATGCCAGCAACTTGAAGAAACGGGCCCGGTTCATCTGGTCCGCATAGAGGCGGAAGGTGGTGCTGGCCGGGAAATTCATGTCCCGTTTGCTGAATGTAGGGAACAATACCCGTGGGAAAGTCAGCGTGGTAGTCAAGCCTAACTCATAACTGTTGATCTTGGAGTTGCTACCATCCAGCTTGTTTCCGGTCTGCCATTCGTAAGAGCCGCGGAGTTTCACGCCGAAGGTCTCGCCCCCTCCGAAGACATTCCGTTTGGTCACGCTGAAAATGGCGCCCGGACCCACTTGGTCGTTGCTCTTGGCGGTAACGTTCAACTCGAGCTCGCCGTCCAATGGAAGATCGTAGACCGTATTGATCCGCAGATCCAGCGTATCTTGGCGGCGCATGGTATCACGGGGGGAATATTGCAACTCGGCATAACGGAAGATACCCAAGCGGGACAGGGCCGTTTGCGTCCGTTCCTGCGCCCGCTGGTTATAAAGTTCCCCCGGCTTGAAATATAAACGGTTGTAAATGACCGAGGGGCGAACCCTTAGCTTGCCCTCATAATGGATCGTAAGGTCCTTATAGCGGATCGAGTCCGTGGGAGTCTCATTCTGGTAGCCGTTTAGCCAGACGGATATATCCCCGAGTTTCCAAGGGCGGAGGGCCGAGGGAGGCAGGCTTTCCTTCGGGGCCACCCGTAAGGCCACTTTCCCGGGGTTCAACAAGGTATCCGCTTGATAGGTGATGAAATCGGGACGGAAATAGTAATATCCGTTGTTACGGAGCAAGGACGAGATGCGTTCCCGCTCGGCTTGCAATTGGACGACATTGAAATTCTCTCCTTTGTGGAGGATACGATCGCCGATCGTGGCATCGATCAATGAGTCGGCACGGTGACGGATATGGACGTATTGGATGCTGTCCAGCGTATACGGATCGTTCATGGTGACACTGTATTCCAGCTTCGCCTTCCGGGGATTCTTGGGATCGGGTATGACCTCGAAAGAAGTCTCTCCGTTGAAATAACCGTACTCGTTCAATAGGTTCCGGGCTACCTTGACGCGGACATCCGGGTTCACGGTGGTGATCAGCACCGGTTTCGACGCCAGCTTGTTGAAGATCCACTTGCCGACCTTCCCTTTCTTGTTCACGAAAGCGTTGTAGACCCACAGGCCGAAGGGGAAGGGCACCCGGATCGAGGAGCTTCCCAGCAAGGCGTTGTTGGGGGGATAGGCTAGGGCGGCCTCGACCTCTTCCAAGGCGGCTTCGCCGGGTTTGGTCTTATCCTCGTTCTTCACCTCTATTTTCTTGATACCGGTATATAGGACCGCTCCCTCGGGAAGGTTCTTCGTGGTGGAGCAAGAGGAGAGAAGAAGTACGGATAGGAGGATGCTCCCGGTGGCGACGTGCCATCCCCCGCTCGGGTTAGACGCTCTCCCTCGCCCGAGGGAGACATCCTCCCCTGCCCGAGGGAGACACTCTCCCCTGCCCGAGGGAGACATCCTCCCCCGCCCGAGGGAGTCGTCCCGCCTAAAATATATTAAAATGCTTTTCATTCCTTTTCATCATTTATGGGTTTCACTTTCGTTTTCTTGAAGTTGAATAACTCCCTGAGATGCATCATCTTCTTGCGGAGCACGATACCGGCTCCGGTCTCCGTGATCTCGCCTTCCAGCAGGCTCTCGTAGTTCTTGTCGTGGAAAAGTTTGACGTAACGGGAGCCACTGCTGTCTAACCGATATTCTACGGATACGTTATCGATAAACGGCTGCGCCTGTCCATTGTTAATGTTCTCGCCGGTAGAGATACGGCCGCCTAGAACCACACGGATACGGTCATTATAGAATCGCTTGGCGAAGCGGAAGGAGTAGTCGGTACGGGTACCACCTCCGGCGTCGCCATTATCGTCGTACGTCTCCATGCCGAAACTGATATCCACGGACTTCAAGGCGCTTCCGGCGATGTTGTTGATCTCGCTTTGCAAGAAGCTGGTCAAGGCGTCTCCCATATTCATGTTCACTTTGCCGCCACCACCGCCTCCGCCGAGGTACATACCGGTCACGAGCATGCTGACAGCCAGCTTCGCCCGTTCCTCCGGGCCTTTCGAGGTCAGTTCCTCCTGCATCGCCATGTCTTCCGGGGCGGTGAGGGTAAATTGCAACCCTAGGTTCTCCAGTTGTTGGGTCAGTTCGATGCCTACGTCGAAATTCACCAAGCGGGGCGATGATTGCCCGGTTAGGGTGACGGACGTACGGACTCGCTCGGTGGCCGTAAGGTTCAAGGTCGGGTCCATGGGGTTGCCCGTCCATTGCACGTAGCTACCCTCTTGTACGTTGAACTCCTTCAGCGGGATGACCGGGATGGAGTACTTGATGGTTCCGCCCGTCAGCGTGTAGCGTCCGTTCAAGAACATATCGCCTTGCGGGGTATACTGGAAGGAAAGATCGCCGCCACCCTCCAGATTGATATGGTTGGACTGGTCGGGACTTAAATCCACGTTCGCTTGTACGACGGGATCGATGTGGATCGTCATCAGCATGTCCATGCCTCCCATCGGCAACGGGGGCTTACGAGGCATGCGCCGGCGTAGGGTATCGGCGAAAGAGGTGAAGGTGACCATGTCCGACATACGGTCTTGCACGGTCAGCGGGGAGTCTTTCAGCACGTAGGTGATATTCGTCCCGCCCAATAATTGCAAGTCGCCTCGCATGGTCAAGGCATCCAACGGCCCGCGTACGGTAGAATTCAGGTTGACGAACAGCTTTCCGTAGACAAGGCTTTCCTCGTTTTTCTTGACGTTCAGCAGTTGCAAGTTATTCGCCGTTAGTTTAAGATTGGCGGTCATGCGGGATAAATTGTTGAAATCCACTTCTCCGTTGATGATAAACGGATTCTTGTTGTATGCGTAAATACCATATTGGTTGAACAAGATCCGGTTGTTCTTTATTTCTATCTTTTTATCGTCGAAACGGAAGGTAGAACCTGCGGCGCCTACATAAACGGAGGCGGTATCGAGAATCAGATATCCCTCGGCCATGGGCTTATCGCTTTGTCCGCTGATAGCGAGCGTACCGTCGAGGTCTCCGCCCATTTTCGCCATATCATCCGGGATGAACGGGTTGGCGATATCCAAGGGGAAGTGCATGAAGTCGATCGTGCCGCTGATAGGATCGGTCTCGTCCATCTGGTATAAGGCGGTAATGGCGCTCACCTCTTTCCGGTCCCGGAAAAGGTGCATATCCACTTGATGGTTCCCCTGCTCTAAAGGTAGATAGACCGCGTTGAACATGAGTTCGCCGACCCGCTCGTTCTCATAATACAGATCATCAATGTTCATATCCGCCACGACCATGAAGGCCGAGTCGGAAGGAGCGTACTGGAAATCGGCGTTCAATATACCTTCCATCGGCGGGATATAACTGAACGCGTTGGAGATAACCCCAAGGTCGATCTGGTTCAACTCGGCGTGGACTTCCTCCATCTCGTCACTTTCCGCTTGGGAGTGTATCCAGAGGGCGGCGTTATTATCTCCGCTGAGTCGTAGGTTCGCCTCGATATCCTTCATGCTGCGTACCACGACGTAATTATCCGGGTTCAGCTTGAAAGGGCGGAACGCTATGATCGGGTCATCGGGGAAGAGATGGAACTTGACCCCGTTCTGTATCTTATCGGCCCGGATTCCGAGCAACAAGCCGGTCTCGCCTTTCCCGTCCTTGAAATAAAGGCGGGCGTCGCCGAAGCCATAACGTATTTGCCCGTCCAGCCCGGCGCTGAAAGGTTGTTGCTGCCTGTATTTATTCTTGATCACTTGGGCGCTATAGAGTAGTCCGAGCGAATCTTGGTGCATCTCCGCCCGGATGGTATCGATCTGCATCGTATCCCGTGCCAGATCGTAAATGGAGGCATCCATGCGTATACCCGTTTCCGGTGAGGTATAGGCGTTCATGGCGATGCTCTTGAAATCTACGTAATAGGTTTGGAGATAGTTGTAGATCGGATTGTCCTGTCCTGCCCGTACCTCGAGGTACATATCGGGGAGGAGCGGGCGAAGGATCTCCAGATTGACTGTCGAGTCCCGTTCCAATTGGAGGGTGATATCGTTCGATACCTTAGTCAACTTATCCGTGATGTGGTGTATGCAATCATTACCCGTGAGGATGATCCCTAAATCCCCGGCGTGGAAAGACACACGGGTGGTATCGATATCCGTCCGGGCATGCAAGGTCAGCGTTTTCGGCTTGAAACTTTGTTTCGGGGTGACGACCTCCCAGTTTCCTAACGTAACGTCGATCGTGTTATCTTCATCCAGATTACTTTCTGCCTCGGCGAAGAGCTGGAAAGAGGTGGCGAAGGGATTTGCCATTAAGTGCATACCCTGTAAATCCATGTTCTCTACATCCGCTATCAACATCGCTTTCACCTCGTGCTTGTGGAGGGTCGCGTTTAAGGAGACATCCATTTTCGCCAATGGGTATTTGCTAAGCAGATCCACTTTCAGTAAGTTCTTTTCCAGAGAGCCATCGATGGATACGTCTGATACCGATGAGGCGCCATAGCGTATATCCGATATCTTACCGTCCAGTTTGGCCCATGTACGTTCAGAGAAAGGGTCTGTGCCCCGGCTTTCTGCTTTAACAGAGGCGGTCAGCCAAAATAGAGAGTCTTTGGGCATGAAATGGGTAGGTTCCAGACTGTCTATCCGTAAATTAGCCTCATAAGCCAGTATTACCGGATTATAGCGGGCGGTCAGACCTACTTTACCTTTATCTTGGGTAAGAACAAGCTCGGTGCGGTATTCTTGATTTGCGACTGTAGCTTCCCCCTTCAACTGAATTCCTGCCGGAATGGCAAATTGATCCCGTTGGGCGGCGGGAAGCATCGCCAGCAAAAAGTCCAGATTACCGGATCGAGCGTTTAACTGAATCTCACCGGTTCGCCGGATGCTATCCGTCACGGACTCCATGCTACCCGTGACGTTCATCTGAAACGCTCCCGGCAGCATGATATCGCCTTGTGTGATACGTATACTGGAGAGGTTGCCTTCTACGCCAGCCGTAATAGCGAGAGGCTTGTCCGGGTAGGCTTTCTTGAAATCCTCCGGTAGGGAACCTGCCGCTATCAATAAATCTTCTTTCCCCAACGAGGCGTTTAACAGGGCTTTCATGCTACCTTGTGGGTGGTCCTCGAGGGAGCTCCAAGGGATAGTCGCTGTCAATCTCACTTCGGAATTTGGTGTCTGGAGAAGTAGGTCCGGTACGTCTATCTGTTCATGGTCACCCCGGACATTTCCTGCCAATGCCGAAACCTTGAGGCCGGAACGTTCTTCCACGAAGAATTCTTTGATGTGGGCGTTTATTTCTTTTCCTTGATATAAGATGGAATCGATAGAAGTGTTCAGGTTCGTTAAACTAATATGGGAGAAATCGAGTCCTTGCTCGGGTGCCGCGTAATTCTCGTCATAAGCGAATGTAGAATTCGTTATGTCAAAGTTTCTCGCCTTATATTGTTCCGCTCCAAGATCTACGAGGCCGTTATTTAGCCCGGCTTTATTTACGAAAGCCGTAAGGCGTAAGGAATCCGAGGGCATTTGTAGGGCGAAGGCTACCCGGTCCAAACTGATTTTATCCAGCTTGAGTACCCAGTTCAGAGGTGTGGAAGTCGTGTCTTCTTTCGAGGTTGAATCATTTAATAGAAGGGTAATGGCGGTATCGGATAAATCTACGGTATTAAATGTAGCTTTCTCCTCGGACAGGTCTATACGATCGGCGTGCAGGTAAAGCTTTCCCAAGAATCCTTTGATTTCCATACCTTCAATCATAGTCCCGGTGTTAACCTTTACGTTCCGGAGGTCGATCGCCTCTACCAATACTTGCTTCCGCAAAAGAGGAAGGGCACGAACCCGTACCGTCAAGCTCTGTAAACTCAACAAGGTATCGGCGGGAGGATTTACGACCTCGACGCCCTTAACCGTAAGGTCTAACGGGAAAGATAGCCTAATCTGCTCGATCCCGATTTGCATACCAGTCGCTTTTCCCGCATATTCGGTCGCTTTCCGTACCGCGAAGTTTTGGAAAGGAGGTATATATAGTAATATAGAGAGTAACAATACCAATGCGATCGGTATTAGGCATATAACTCCTATCCGTTTAATCCATACTCTCATGTTGATACGTTTCTCTTTTTCTTATTTGTTTATTTGCCTGTTTTTATGACGATCGCTCCGTTTGCGCCTCTTACCCCGTATTCACCTGCGTCTTTCAATACTTTTAATTCCGAGACATCTTCGACGGGAATCGTGTTTAGAACAGATAGGTCCATCGGTATACCGTCTACCACTACTAGCGGGTCACTAGGACTGTTTAGGGAAACACTCGCACGGATGCGTACGGAACCATCGGCGAATGTTATGCCACTCATCCTTCGTAGTAGGCAATAGAGATCCCGGCATCCGGTTTTCTGTATCTCTTCTTTATTCATAACGCTTGAGCTTACTATTTTGTTTCGTTCCCTTTCCATAATTTCTTTCAGGGCCTCATCCGGTTCAAAACTACGCTTTGCGTTGAATGTGCTATTCTCTAAAGTAATGGTTATATAATTGTATCCGTTGACTGGGACTTTGACTACATTTCTTGTTTTCTTAATAGTGACGAACAAGGTATCATTCAGGTTAGCCCCCGGGATGGTGAATACGCCATGTTTGTTCGTTTTCACGGTGATCGGATTCTGACTGCCTAGCGTGACCGGATAGCGTTTGATTATTTTATCGCTGATGTCACGCAATACACCGACTAAAGTATCATTCTGTGCCAAAAGTATTTGACTGCTGAATGATAAGATGATGATTGAAAGATAATGTATTGTTTTCATAGCTCAATCTTTTTAGCTGAACATAACACAAAGATAATATAATATTTCTTAAAGGCAGAGTTTTAGGGTAAATTCGTAATAGGTATTATTTTTACGTTTCTATGTGGTCTCATTTGTCGCTAAAATGAGATTACTATAAATGGAAATCATTACATTTGCCAAAATAAAATGAACGGTATGGAATTAGATTTAGCCTATTTGTGTAAGGAGGTTCGAGAAATAGCTCGTGCTTCTGCGACATTCTTAAAAGAAGAACGCCGAAAGTTTGACCGGAACTTAGTGGAGGAAAAAAGTGCTCATAACTATGTATCTTATGTGGATAAAGAATCGGAACGACAGATCATAGAGGCTTTGTCTACTTTGCTACCCGAGGCTGGTTTTATCGCGGAGGAAGGCTCTGGAAGTTTGACCGATGAGGAATATTGTTGGGTAATTGATCCATTGGACGGCACTTCAAACTATATTCATGATATCGCGCCTTATTGCGTGAGTATCGCTTTAAGAAATCGGAAGGAGTTATTGTTAGGAGTAGTCTATGAGGTGTGTAGGGACGAGTGTTTTTATGCAGTGAAAGGTGGTAAGGCTTACTTGGATGGGAATGAGATACATGTATCGGATGTCTCAGTACTGGATAACGCTTTCATTGCGTTGGGTTTCCCTTATAACTCTGATGCTTATCGTCCGGTAGCCGCTCATTTGGTTGATAGGTTGTATGGTTTTGCGGGAGGTACCCGTTTGATGGGATCTGCCGCCGCTGAACTGTGTTATGTGGCAGCAGGACGTTTTGATGCCCGTATGGAAGCCTATTTAGGCCCTTGGGACGTAGCCGCTGGTGCCATGATTTTATTGCAGGCGGGAGGAAAAATATCGGATTTCAATGGTGG
>ERZ1106943.1661-NODE-1661-length-21483-cov-2.603929_pt1 | contig 21483 bp, 21 predicted proteins | sample MGYA00403671_ERZ1106943 | MGnify/ENA primary metagenome ERZ1106943 (study PRJEB35170, sample SAMEA104062427) | human gut metagenome | biome: human gut; feature: human-associated habitat; material: faeces | place: Denmark | collected 2012-06-14 ...
CGTCAGCGTCAGCCTTGACCTTTTGGTTACTTTTGGGTCAAGCCAAAAGTGACACATCAGATCTCATCAGGCGACTCAGAATCGGAACCGCCCCCTTCCTCTACCGGCGTCCCGAGTATCGTCACCTTGAGCAACGAAGTCTTCTCGCCCAGCAGCGAGTAGCGTCGTGCCCCGTTCAGTATGGTATAGGAAGGCGAGAATCCCGGCACGATAGTCCGTATATGCGTAGCCTTGACCTCGGGGGCGGTCGCTACCCCCTTCTCCGTGACGAAGCGGTTATAGACGGTTCCGAACCCTAGCAGCTCCACCTTGTAGCCTTTCTGCAGGTTCTTGATGACATACCGCTGGTAGCGGTCCAACACGTTCAATACGTCACCCTTCGTGAGCGAAGACTCCTCGGCGATCTGGTCGGCCGCGTCTTGCGTGGACAGGGTACCGAAATAATAGGGAACCGGCTTGTACACCTCCTGCTTGGGATCCGTCTTGGGGATAAAAAACTTTCGTGCTTGAAATGCTTGTGGCATGGTAATAGAAAATTAAAAGTTGATAATAGAAAATTAATTATTTGCTGATCAACGTTACAAAGATAGGTTCCGCCGTAAGGAGCGGTGATGCCGGTTGATGCCCGGGGCAGGGAATAACGATTAATTAACATGGGACACGGTGATAACCGCCGGTTTCTTACGCTGCCCATCGTAAGCCCCTTTGAATAGGCATTATAAGAAGCCTTGGATGGGCATTGTAAAGACCTTAGAATGCCTGTTCTAGTTGACAAGTGACAATAGGCCGTTTTAATTTACCGCTGTGCGTAACTGTCAACTAATTTACGGTTCTCCGAGGTAGTGGATGATCAACCCCACCTGTCGTGGCGTGAATATACGTTGCTCGGGGCGGTAGCCCGTCTCCCGCAGCTTGTCGTACAGCTCCGTGCATCGGATGATCCAACGGCGTAGACGGTTACAAGCTTGATGGGAGGCCAGCTCAGGGAAATAGGATGCCGCCAGTGCGGACTTTCTTAATGGTAAGGACATTTGATTTATGATTTATAGATTTGGGAGAATGAAACTTTCAAACTTTCAAACATTCGTACCCCCCTCACACACACGCCCGTTGGGTACATTATATAGGGGTGTGAGGGAGGCCGGGATTACTTATGGGTGACACGGTCGCCGAAGCTGTACTCGCCCCGGCCGTTCTTCTCCAGCGTGCCTCGTTCCTGCATTCGCTTGAGGCAGGTATCTAGGGTGGCGGTGGGGATGTTGTTCCTCTCTGCTTCCTCCAAGGCCTGTTGTCGGTTGAAAGAGAGTGGAAGGGCCGCGAAGAGGGCCTCTTGGGGCGTGGGCGTACGAGAGCGTGGCACCTCGTCAGACGGAAGCAGGGAGAGTATGCCCGCCGAATGACGGTAGAGCGGCTCCACGAGCGAGAGGACGGCTTGAAAATCGTTATCGTTGATGCGTAACTCTAGGGAAGGAACGATACCGTCCCGTACGTTCTCCTCCGGGATCTCGGGGGCAGGCGAGAGACCGGGACAATTGAGGATTGAAAACTGAGAATCGAGAATGGCTTGTGGGATGAGGAGACTCTCCACCGATCGCAGGAAGGCCACCACGGAAGCGATCCGGCAGATATTGATAGCGATACGGGCCACGGAGCTTCGCATCGGATATCCGTAGGAAAGGCCGGCGTGCCCGAATATGCGTGCGAAGCAGCTGTTGAATCGCTCCTTTTGCGTGTCGGAGAGATGGAATTGTATGATATTGACCCTCTCACGCAGGTAGTCCACGAGCATTTTCCACTGCTTCCCCCAATCGGAGAAGAGGCTATCCATGTCCTCGTCGCCCTGCTCGAACTGATCCGCCCACTCGTCGATGGGTGGCATCCGGTAGAACAATTGGCGTGAGAACAACCCGTTCTCGGCCGAGGGAATGAGTGGCCGTACCTGCGCCGGGGTCCCGCTTAACAAGACACTGAGGTAAGAGGCCGGGCACTCCCGGTATTCCCGGTTCGTGCGTCGGTTGAAAGCCAGTCGCTCGTGGTCGTGGCATTTACGCAAGGTATCGCTCCAGTGCCCGTGCTCGGTGCCGATGGCCGTGCTCACGGTATCGGCCTCGGTCTCGCAGATCAGCCCTATGCCGTCGGCCTCGATGAGGTTCTCCAGCACGCCGGTGCCGGAATTGTTACCGGCGATAAGGAACATCTTGAGGGGAGGCATATCGGGCTCCGGCGTATCGGATTTTTTCTTGCCCAGCGAGTCCCAACGGCTCTTCTCCTCCCGGTAAGCTTTATGCCTCTGCCGGTAGTTCGCCATCATCGCCTCATGTATCGGCTCGGCAAGCCGGCGTGTCCAAGCGAGGGCTCCCTTTCCCGAGGCGTGAGGGGCGACGATGAACGTTTGCAGGCAAGGGTAGTAGAATTTTCGCCCGTACGATATCCGGATCGATTTGTTGAGTGTCGCTCCCAACACGGTGATACCTCCCAGCAGGAGGATATCCTTTTGGGCGGGGGTATCGCCCCGGTCGATCATCCGTTTGAGGAAAGCGGGCCAAGGATACTCCGGAAAGGCGGGCGGGACATTTTTCACGGACTGTTCCTCGTGCGTACACGTGTGCGTGTGTGAAGGAGGCGTGAATGTTTGAAAGTTTGAAAGTTTCCCGGCCTCGGCCAAGGATTTGTCCAGTTTCACGCCGGCTAGGTCCGCCAAGTGGAATACGGATCCCAAGCCATTCCGTCCATTGCCTCCTTTGAGGGCATGGTCGTATAGCTTATCCGCCTCGGTAGAGACATATTTCTCCGACATCCGGCAGATACGATGAAAGAATGTCCGGCCGGCCTCTCCGCAATCGTTGGCGATGGCGAAGGCGATCGGCATATACTCTTGATAGGTGGGAGCGATGTTCGCCCCCTGTTTCTCGATGGCGGCAACGAGCCGCTCCAGATCTGATAATGGGTTCATGATGAATGAATAATGAATGGTGAATAATGATTTATAACTACCAACTGTCACTTGTCCTCTGTCAACAATTCCGGTCTCCTAGCCTCGCTGAGGGATCGTGGCAAAGGAAGCAAGCCCGTGAGAGGTCTGCGTTCGTGGCATCAGCTTTCAGCCCGTATTTCCACTCAAGGTATTCCCAAGCGAATCGTACCGCCTCGTCGAAAGACTCCTCCACGGTTTTCTTGATCGACAGGCGATAGGGTACGAAGAGCTTGATTCCCGTGGTACTGGGACTCACGAAGGAGAGATCGGGGCGTAGCTGCTCGTCGGCGAACAGCGTGTCCCTCCAACGGATCGCCTCTTCGGATGAGGAGAGATGATCGATGTCGATGACGAACTCGCCCGACGGCACGAGCAAGTGATCTTCCTTGCGGTAGGAGAAGATACCGGCGGGCGTGACATAGGGTAGCAAACTCTGTTTCAGCCGCCTGAACCGTTTCTCGTCGCCCGATGCGGCACGTACTTGATCGGTACGCTCACGCAGCCACTCGCTGGTGGTGATATAGGCGTGCAATTGACTGACACAGACAACCCCGTTCGACACTTGATTGGTGATGGGGGCGTTGAAAAAAGACATGATGGATTCTTTCATCGTGTTGTTGTTTTTAAGTTTGAGTTTAAACTTCGATGATCCAAGGCTTTCGCTTCGGGTCGCCGGTAAAGATAGGGTCTCTGTATTTGTGGGTGGTGCACCCATGAGTGCGCCATTTTAAGAGATTATTTATGTAAATTAGTATTTCTTCAAGGTCTAAGCGTTTCACCATGGGGAGATTTTCCCTCTTGAGACGTAATGATCGAACCACCCAGCCCGGATCCCAACCCTTGGATTCGTGTGGCGGCCTTAGAGGTACATATAATCTTGAACCGTTGGGGTCTTTTCTCCCTGAGGGAAGCCTCGGGGTTCCTAGGCATCAACCGCCGCACGCTTTCCAAGCTGAACCCGAGCCGTCCGGACGGCAGTCTGCGGCTGGAGTCGGTGGATCATGTCTACGCCATCTTCCTGCATCTGGTCCCTTTTTACTTCCCGGAGCGGGAACGTGAGGCCGAGCGAAGGAAACTCCAATGCTCCCGCTGCCGGATACTGGAACTGAGCTATCGGCTCCCGGAGAAGGTGCGGGAGAGGGTGGAGAAAGAGAATTTATGAATTATGATTTGTGATGCAAGGGGAGATTGATTTCGCTTGTGGAAATGAATCGTATGGAAGGATTAGGCAGAGTTAGAAATAAAAGATAGATAAAGTGATGAATGCAAAAGAAATGAGAATGAAAGAAAGATTGGATATTTTGATCCAGTTAGGGCTGGAGGAAGATGATGCCTTGGAGCTGTTGAAGTCTGTTTACGTAGAAGGGGCTCTTATCGGATTTGCGATGGCCACGTTTGGTGGTGACAAAAGTGTTTTCCATAAAACGGTGGATAGCGTATTCGATAATAGCTTGAAGATTTAGAGGGAATCGACTTGGAGAATTATTCGGAATGCTTCGCCTTTTGCGGCTATTAATTTTTAACATCACTCAGTCAAGGAGACTACGAAGTGCCTTAGTTAAAGGATATGTTCTAAATCAAGTGCTTATTACTCATGTCGCAACCTTCTATAAAGAAAAACTTCGCTTATAAAAGCGTACTGACTCTTTCCACTTATTTGATCAATTTCATTACGTTTCCATACGTGGCTCGGGTGCTAGGTGTTGAACGTATAGGTTTGGTTAATTTTGTGGATAATACGGTGAATTATTTCTTATTGTTCGCTACAATGGGGGTTGGGCTCCTAGGCGTTCGAGAGATAGCGGCGGTAAAAGAGGATAAGAAACGTAGGGATCAAGTGTATTCAAGCGTGTTAGCCTTGAATCTGTTATTCACCTTGGTATCGTTGGGTATATATCTACTTTGTATATCTACAATACCTAAGCTGTGTCAATATGACGAGTTGTTTTATATAGGAACGGCAAAGATACTTTTTACCGTATTTCTAGTGGAATGGTTTTTTACGGGAGTAGAGAATTTTCGGTATATTACGTTGAGAAGTATCCTTATAAAAGTTCTTTATATAATCAGTGTTTTCCTATTCGTAAGAGATACGTCAGACTATCGAATTTATTTTATACTCACGGTAGGAGTGGTTGTGTTGAACGCTCTTATCAATCAATTATATATTCGAAAATTCGTACGGGTTAGATGGAATAATATTCAATTATTCAAGTATCTTAAACAGAACGTGACATTGGGTATTTATACGTTGATGACCTCGATGTATCTCACCTTTAATGTGATGTATTTGGGATTGGTGTCTAATAACACGGAGGTAGGTTATTATACAACAGCGTTTAAGCTGTACTCCGTGATCTTGGGCTTTTTTACCGCATTCACGAATGTCATGTTGCCTCGGATGAGTTCCTTGCTGGCGAATGGAGAGAAGGATCGTTTCCAAGAATTGGTGAATCGTTCGTTCTCTGTGATGTCGACTTGCTGCATCCCCTTGATCTTATGCAGTATGATTTTGACGCCACAGATTATTTATATTCTGTCTGGTCCAGGATACGAAGGAGCGATCTTGCCAATGAGGATAATTATGCCAGCCGCATTTGTGGTAGGTATGGCCCAGGTATTGGCTATTCAGGTATTGATGCCGATGAAGAAGGATAAGGTACTATTGATGGCATCAATCATAGGAGCGGTTGTCAGCTTGTTGATCAATTTGTTGGTGGTACCTTCTGTGGCAAGTGTAGGCTCTGCGATCGTTTTGGTGTGTTCGGAGACTGTGGTTACGGGGACGTATGTGGTGTATGTGCTATCTAAAGGATTGGCATGGATTCCTATCAAAGTAATTGGAAAAAGTGTGTCGTATTCTTTGCCCTGTACGGTAGTTTGTTGGGGATGTGGACGATGGATTGAGAATGCGTTTGTGGGAGTGATATACACGGTGATACTGGTGGGCATTGTATGGGGGATAAAACATCTGTGTGGAGTGAATAAAAATTAGTCTAAAAATGACTCTGCAAAATATTACGTACGAAGCTTTTAAATTAAGATGATAAATAGTAATACATGTATTATTGTTAGGGTAATTTATTATAATATAAGTCATAAAAATATCAAATTAAAAGCAAATGTGTTCGATTGATGAATATAATGTTCTGTGCTTATTAATAAATATTGTTTTGTGGATTTCTGCTTTTATTGTTTATAGTATTAAAAGTGGATATTTCGGAGTTGGAAATGCTATTTTATTGTTTTATTCATTTCTGTCTATTTTCTCTTTTCATTTATTTTACAGCTCTTATTCTTGGATGTTTAATTCCCTGCAATTGTTTCCTTTTATTTACTTATTTATCATGATACTATTGGCCTCTTATCCAATATTGGTAATAAAAGAAAGATATTTAAAGAAAATTACACATCCATCTCCGCTTCTATTTAATACAGTTTGTCTGTTTATTATAATTTTTTCGTTTTTTAAATTACCGTCAATGATTTCCAGTATTCAAGAAAATATGCTTGCTATTATAATAGAAGAAACAGCAGGTGCTCAAGCTTATAGTATAAGTACTGGAGAATATGTTAGTAAAACTAGTAGCGAAGGTGATCTTTTAAGTGTACTCTCTGGAATGTGTTGTAGTGTATCGCTCGCTTTTTTGGGATACTATATTACTAAAAGGAAGAAAAATCGAATTATTCTAATTGGCTTAATAGTAAGCTCACTTATGCAGCCATTATATGGAATTTCTCATGGATCACGTTCAAGTATTGCCTCTTTTGTGCTAAATTTTATTTTTGTCATGTTATTTATTAGAGGAACTGTTTCTAAAAATATTAAATTGAAAATATATAAATTTTTTATATCTGTTACGGTCATTCTATTAATTCCATTTTTTGCAGTAACTGTAAGTCGAAGAAGTGGAGATATAGAAATGTCAGCTCTTTCAATTGAAAGATATTTTGCGGAAGGGCCTTTGAGATTTAATAATTACGGCTTAGATGCAGGTGGAATTAGATATGGAGATAATACAATTGTTATTTTCAAGAAATTAGTTGGACTTGATCCTGCAATGTATTATCAAGGTCGATTAATGAAATATCGTAGTATGAAAATTGATGAATCTGTATTTTATACTTTTGTTGGTGATTTCACATTAGATTTTGGAGCATTTGGTGCTATAATACTTTTCTGTTTTAGTGCAGTTGTATTTCGAAAATTTATTTATGTGAAAAATGGGCAAATGGAATTTTGGCAATATTTGCTAGCATATATATTGATTGTTAGTTGTTTGGGATATTATCAGTTCCCTTTCGGAAGAGAAACAGGTAATGCTCAACTTATTATGTTTCTATTTCTAATTATACTTTTTTGGTGTGATGGTCTTATAAGAAAAAAGTCATTTAAAATATAAAAAATCATGTCAAAGCCTAATGTGTCTATAATTATCGTTAATTACAAAACACTACCTTTTGTGATTGATTGTATAACATCTATACTTGAACATACATATGGTATAATGTTTGAAATTATTGTTGTGGACAATAAATCAAATGATGATTGTAAAAATGTTCTTGAGTCAAAATTTGGTGGAATTGTCAAAGTTATTATTTCTGACTTAAATCTAGGATTTGGACAGGCTAATAATTTAGGATTCAAATATTGTTTAGGAAATGCTATATTGTATTTAAATCCTGATACAATTTTGATGAATAATGCAATAAAAATATTATATGAATTTCTTATATCAGACTCTAAAATTGGTGCTGTTGGAGCTAATTTGTATGACGAATATTTAAATGGAACAAATTCTTATATTAAGTATCTTCCAGGTCTAAGATATGAAATAAGAAAAATTTTATATATACTAAGTATGCGTAAAATATTTTCTAGAAATGAGGATTTTAATGAGACAGATCTTCCAATGCAAGTAGAAGGAATAACTGGCGCTGATATGATGGTTAAAGCTAATGTTGTATTAAAAACAGGAGGTTTTGATAGAGATTATTTTATGTATTTAGAAGAAACTGATTTATGTAAAAGAATTACAGATTTAAAATACAGCCTATATTCTGTTCCTGCTGCTAAAATACAACATTTAGAAGGTAAAAGTTTTGGCTCTAAAAATAACAATAGTGTAAATGTAAAAAAATTAATATTGAATGAAGAAGGAAGAAGGTTGTTTGCAAAGAAACATATGAGTTATATAAATCGATTATTATATAATTTTGTATATTTAGTAAGAATGATACTAATTAATATATTAAAAGGAAATAAGCAAAGAAGATATGTTCTTTGTCTATTTTTTTATACACGAAAAAAATTGAGTAAGGAAAAGTTTATTTGGATCAAATGATGATTGGTGATTTCTTTTATTATTGTGGTTATATACGTTGTAAACGTAATATCCTTTTAAATTTTAACGTAATTCTAATTAAATCGAATTGTATTTCATCAATTTTTTTGTAAAATAAATAGGATATAACCATCGCCATTTTAGACTCATGATGAAAAACAAGTTATGAAACATCTAATTAAAGTGGCATGGACGAAAGTTTTCTCCTTCTGCGGAATTAAATTAATGATAAAAATGAAATTACTGATAGATTTATCCAATCACAATAGTGTCTATTCTGGAGTAACAATTTATGCTCAACGGATCTTATTGGGGTTTGTGAAAAATGGATATAAAGATGTGGTAATATTATGCCATCCTCTCATTTTTGATGTTATATATAAAAACTTTTCTAATTATGTCTGCTTGAAAGCTATACAAATCAAAGGCTATGGAATTTTGGGTAAAATCGTAAGTGCCTATTTGCAGGGTGAACAGATAAATACCATGGATTGCGATATTGTATTTCGTCCGGCATTATCACCTTCCATGTTTTTTATTCGATGTAATGTCGTACAGACGATTCATGATCTACAAGGTTTAAGGATAAATAAAGGAATAAAGAAATGGGTGACCTATTCATTTATAGGTATGACACTTTTTCGTAGTCAGCACATTATAACCATTTCTAACTTTGTGGAAAAAGACATAAGACAGTTTTATCCAATGGTTTCTCCTAAAAAGATTGAAACTATATATAACAGTGTGAAAGTAGAACCTACCATTGGTACGACTTCTCCTATAGCCGGAAACTACTTGTTGTATGTAAGTATGATCCGTGAATACAAGAACCTTATCACATTGCTAAAAGCCTTTAACATCATAAAGGATCGTATAACGCAGAAACTTGTTGTCATAGGTCGCCCTATGGGTGATTATTTTCAAAAGGTAGTGGTTCCTTATATTCAGGTAAATCGTTTGGATAGGCGCATTATACTTATTACGGAACCTGTATCCAATGAATTATTGATGCGATATTATCAGTATGCTGACTTATTGGTTCATCCATCTCTGTTAGAAGGATTTGGTTATACTCCCATTGAAGCAGCTATGTTGGAAACTCCAGTTTTAACAAGTAAAGAGACAGCATTGTATGAAACGACTATGGGATTGTTGAATTATTATGAACCGGCAAAGGATTATAAGATTTTGGCTAACCGTATCAAGGAGATACTGGCCAATCCGCCGTCTCAGGATGAACTTAGGAACATTGCCCATATGTTAACTCTGCAATATGATATGTGCGGACAGGCACAGAAGGTGTGGAAATATTTGGAAAGAGCTAATATCAAATAAAAAACAGTTATGAATAAAGTAAAAATACTACTTCAAACTATCATTGGTAACTTATATAAAATCAAAGTGTGGTTTCACTTATGGTTTAATATCAACCCCAAACTTTCTAGTCAAATAGCAGAAAATGTTATTGTTTCATTGACTAGTTATGGATGTAGAGTTTCTAAATGTTCTCAATATGCTATATTTTCGATGCTGAAGCAAACAATAGTTCCTGAAAAAATAGTATTGTGGTTAGATAAAGATAAATGGAATAATAAGAATCTACCTTTTGTGTTAAAACGTATTAAAGAATGGGGATTGTTAGAGGTGGAATATTGTGAAGATGTGCGTTCTTATACTAAACTAATTCCCGCTTTAGAGAAGTATCCTGATAAAATAATTATAACAATAGATGATGATATTTATTATTCCGATAATTTAATTGAGCAGCTTTATTTTAGACATCAAGAGTTTCCTGAAAAAATTTGTGCGATAAGTTATTGTATTCCTACATTTAATTCTGATCATAGTATTTGTACTTACTCAAAATGGAATGAATATCGTCAAACAAACACAATAGAAGTTAATGAGAACCTGTTGATGCCTCAAGGTTTTGCTGGAGTCCTTTATCCAATTGCTGCTTTTGATGCAGAAATATTAAACAAAAAAGTATTTTTAAAACAATGTCCAATGGCTGATGATATTTGGTTTTATGTTATGGCTATAAAAAGTAAGACATTGCGGACAGGAATTCCTTATGCTAGAATTAAAACATATAATGTTGATTTATTTCGCCAATTGATGACAAAAGATCGATTGCATGATAAAAATGTAAATGATAAAGAAAATGATCTGCAATTAAAAAAAGTCCTTCAATACTATAATATGACGTTATCTAACAACCATGAATAAACTAGAATCTACCATCTATAACCTCGTCCGTAAAAATCCAGCCTTAAAGCAGTTCGTGCGGAATATGTATCAAGGCATATTTGATTTGCTGCCAAGGAAGAAGGAGTATTTCGCCTCTCCCTATCAATATCGGGAAGGCTTCTTTTTCGGATTTCACGATGTCACGCCTTTTTCTTTTGATGAGACCAAGCTATTGGCGAATCAAAATAGGTTGGATTTGCGTATGCCTTTACCTACGGAAGGACTGGATGTCGGATATTTTGATTTGGAACAAGGCTCTATAAAGGACTTTCATAGGGTGGATACCTCTTACGCATGGAATTATCATAAAGGATGCAGGCTGCAATGGTTGGATAAGAACCGGATGATTTATAATACGGCGATAGCGAATCGGCTTGTGTCTAAGATTCATGATTTATCGACAGGGGAATACCAAGTAATAGACTGCTCGATTGATGCGGTCTATCAAGATGAGCAAAGATCTTTGGCCTCTTCTTTTAGTTATGAGCGCTTGGAGCGTTGTATGCCCGGGTATGGTTATCCTTATCGGGATGGAGGGAAATTGGATGATCCGGCACCTAAAGATAGCGGTTTGCTCTTGGTGGATTTAAAGGAGAATACTTCAGAGTTGCTTATCTCTTTGTCTGAGTTGGCACAGATGGAAGATGAATCCTATAGGCAGGGGTATATGCATTTTGTAACCCATTCGGAGTTCTCGAAAGACGGTCGGTATCTTTCTTTCTTATACCGGAAAATACCAACCGATGGGGATTATATGAGGCGGCATACCAAGATCATGATTTATGATTTGCGTGATCGGCGACTTATTACCTTACCTACTCAAGAGTCCGGTTCTCATTATGTATGGAATAACAGGAATCAATTGATAGCGTCTTGCATTATAAATGGTAACAGTTGTCATGTATTGTATGACATGAAAGATGTAGATCATTATCAAATAATAGCAGGGGATGTGTTGAATTCGGATGGTCATCAGTCCTTTATCTCGGATACGTCTTTTGTGGCGGATACTTATCCGGATAAATATAGGATGGCAAAAATCTATAAGGCTGATATCAATACTCAAAGTGCGGATTTGTTGCTAAGTATCTATTCTCCCAAAGAGTTTCAAACGAAAGATTTTAAATGCCATATAGCTTGCGATTTACATCCCAGAGTATCCCCTTCTGGGAAGTACCTATGCTTTGATTCGCCTCGTACTGGAAAACGGGGGTTGTATATAATGCCATTGTCGGCACCGGCTATGTAGGCAAGGTGTCTTATACGATAAAAATCAAGAAGAATATTTGTGGCCTAGCTAAAAGTAAGTATATTTGTGGTGGTAACTATCGTGCGATGGCTGTAAATCAATATGATCGATCGTATGATAATATGTTTATTTTGTACAACAATGAGGAAGGACGATATATTATATTCTCTTAGGGCTTTGATAAAGCAAGTGATGCCAGCTGGAACAAAGGTTTTTTTGTTTGGTTCGCAAGCCCGTGGAGATGTCCATGATGAATCGGATTGGGATATTCTAATATTGTTGGACAAGGAAAAGATAACCTCTGCGGATTTTGATACCTATGCCTATCCTTTAATCGACCTAGGATGGCAATTTGGCGAATATTTTAGCACTAAGTTATATACCTTTACTGAATGGATGAAACGTAAAGGTACTCCTTTTTTCAAGAATGTGGAATTAGATGGTATAGAACTATGAATCTAACAGATGAAGAACGGGAAGCCCTTGTTATAGCAAGAAAGGCTAGAGCTTTTGATACTTGGGAGGAAACCAAAGGGATCGTAGAGTGTGGTTATTGGCATGCGGCCGCTAATAGAATGTATTATGCTTGTTATTATATGACCACGGCACTGTTAATTAAAAATGGCTTTCAGGCTTCTACGCATTCAGGAGGAATTCGTTTATTAGGTCTTCATTTTGTAAGTACAGGAATAATCAGTAAAGACTTGGGACGTTTTTATAGTAAACTATTTGAGTTGAGACAAAGTGGGGATTATGATGATTGGATTGTGATCGATGCCAATGAGATTCTTCCCTTGATGGATTCTGTTGATAATTATTTGAATACCTTGCTTTCGTTGATAGAGGGAAAAGCATGAGGCTATCCTTGTCTTCTTTGCCGTAAATAGTTTAAAAAATTGAATATCGCATATCATTTGGCTTGGTATGCGTAATATACGTATACCAAAACTTGACTTCTCTATAGATTTCCTGAAATATATAATCTTATAACTTATGAATATCGCAATTATCGGCACCGGCTACGTAGGCCTGGTGTCCGGGACTTGTTTTGCCGAGATGGGGGTTGATGTCACTTGCGTGGATGTCAACCGGGAGAAAATAAATGGCTTGTTGGAGGGGAATATCCCGATTTATGAGCCGGGGTTGGAAGAGATGGTATTGCGTAATTCCAAGGAAGGCAGACTTCATTTTACGACGGATCTGGCCTCTCGTCTGGATAACGTGGATATCGTTTTTAGCGCCGTGGGTACGCCACCGGACGAGGATGGTAGCGCCGACCTGCGTTATGTGTTGGAGGTGGCTCGTACGTTTGGCCAATATATTAAGAAATATACGGTATTGGTAACCAAGAGTACGGTTCCCGTGGGTACGGCACGGAAGGTAAAGGCTGCGATTCAAGAGGAGTTGAGTAAACGTGGGATGGATATCCCCTTTGATGTGGCCTCGAATCCGGAGTTCTTGAAGGAGGGTGCGGCCATCAAGGATTTCATGAGTCCGGACCGGGTAGTGGTCGGTGGGGAGTCGGAGAGGGCGAAGGAGATGATGAGCAAGCTCTATCGTCCGTTTCTCCTGAATAATTTCCGGGTGATCTTTACGGATATTCCCTCGGCGGAGATGATTAAGTATGCGGCAAATTCCATGTTGGCTACTCGTATCTCGTTCATGAATGATATAGCGAATCTTTGCGAGTTGGTTGGCGCTGACGTGAATATGGTCCGGAAGGGGATCGGTTCGGACAGTCGAATCGGTAATAAATTCTTGTATCCGGGATGTGGCTATGGAGGCAGTTGCTTTCCGAAGGATGTGAAGGCTCTTATCAAGACGGCGGAAAAGAATGGTTATCCGATGGGAGTGCTAAAGGCCGTGGAGGAGGTGAATGAACGTCAGAAGACGATCCTTTATACGAAGCTTAGAAAACATTTTGACTCTTTGGAGGGGAGAACGATCGCTCTCTGGGGCTTGTCTTTCAAGCCGGAGACGGATGATATGCGTGAGGCTACCTCTTTGGTGATGATTGATCTTTTACGGAAAGCGGGTGCCGTGGTCAAGGTATTTGATCCTGTGGCGATAGGCGAGTGCAAACGTAGAGTTGCTGATCGGGTTGTTTACGCGAAGGATATGTATGAGGCGGTAATCGATGCAGACGCATTGTTGTTGTTGACCGAGTGGAAACAGTTTCGCTTGCCAAGTTGGGCCGTGATCAAGAAAGTAATGAGGCAACCTTTGCTGCTGGATGGTCGCAATATCTATGACGCAAAGGAATTGGGTGAGCTAGGCTTTACCTATGAATGCATCGGAAAATAGTTATGGATAATTTCGGTTTGGTCTCCATTATTACTCCTTCTTATAATTCTTCGTCTTTTATAGCGGAAACCATTGAGTCGATTCTTTCTCAGACTTATCTTAATTGGGAACTGTTGATTACCGACGATTGCTCTACGGATCGTTCTGTTGAGATCATAGAGCGGTATATTCAAAGGGATTCCCGTATTAAGTTGTTCCGGTTAGAAAAGAATTGTGGGGCGGGTGTTTGCCGGAATCGCTCTATCTCGGAGGCCAAAGGACGATTTATCGCTTTTTGCGATAGTGATGATCGATGGTGCCCGGAAAAGCTGGAGAAACAGTTGGCTTTTATGCGAGAGAAGGATTGTGCCTTATCTTATACCTCGTATATGACTTGCGACGAGAGTGGCAAGATTTCCAGCATTGTTATCGGAAAAAGAAGGGAGACCTATTTCTCTATGCGGTGTGATGATGGGATTGGCTGCTTGACCGCTGTCTATGATACGGAGAAAGTGGGAAAGGTCTTTATGCCGGAATTACGTAAACGGCAAGATTGGGGGTTATGGCTTACCATACTTAGGCGTTGTGAGGTCGCTTACGGCTTGAAAGAGCCATTGGCGATTTACCGAATTCACTCAAGTTCTATCTCTCGGAATAAATGGTCTCTCATAAAGTATAATTTACGTGTTTATAGAACGGTTCTCGGATATTCCCCGATGGCTTCGTATCTGTATTTCTTTATTCTGTTTTTACCTTCTTATTTTTCTAAGAAAGTATTCTTGAGGTTAGTAAATAGATAATTTGGAAACAGCTTTATTCGATATAACACGGCCTTGTCATGACTGACTTGTGCCGTGTTTTTTTATTTATTTACTTGATCATTGCAATGATATTCTTCCCAAGTATGATCCCAAGGAAGACCGCTATCAAACCAAGGATATTACTGGCAAGTACATTGAGTAGTGCCATCTTGTATTCTCCGGTACGCATAAGTACCATCGTGTCGAGAGCGAATGAAGAGAAAGTCGTGAAACCACCGAAAAGACCAGTGAATAGGAAAGCTCTTGTATTGATAGAAAAATTATAGGCTTCCGCTATACTCCAGCAGAAGCCGATTAAAAAGGAGCCGATCACATTGACCGACAAGATACCAAAAGGAAAGGAGTAAAGCATCGATCGTTGCACCCACGTGGAAACTCCGAACCGTAGCGCAGATCCGATAGCTCCTCCTATTATTAAAAGAAAAACCTTTATCATATCAACCTAGTGTGTTTCCCCCGGGCTAGGTTAAGGCCCGGGGAGATGGTAAATGATTTAGGTTTTCAATTTAATTGGCCGACTCAAACTGTCTCAAGAAACGAACATCGTTTTCCGAGAACATGCGTAAGTCTTTTACTTGGTATTTCAAATTGGTAATACGCTCGATACCCATTCCCAACGCATAGCCTGAATAAACCTTGCTATCGATACCGCAGTTCTCAAGCACGTTCGGGTCTACCATACCGCAACCGAGGATCTCTACCCAACCGGTTCCTTTACAGAAGGGGCAACCCTTACCTCCACAAATGTTGCAGGAGATGTCCATCTCGGCGGATGGCTCCGTGAACGGGAAGTAAGAAGGACGCAAGCGAATTTTTGTATCCGGACTGAACATTTCCTTGGCGAAGAACAACAAGGCTTGTTTCAAGTCGGCGAATGAGACGTTCTTATCTACATATAACGCTTCTACTTGATGGAAGAAACAGTGAGCACGATAGGAGATAGCCTCATTACGATATACACGTCCCGGACAGATGATACGGATAGGCGGTTCTTGCTTTTCCATTACTCGGGTCTGTACGGAAGAAGTATGTGTGCGAAGCAATACATCCGGGTTATGCTGGATAAAGAACGTATCTTGCATATCACGGGCAGGATGGTCCTCGGCGAAATTCAAGGAAGAGAAGACATGCCAGTCATCCTCGATTTCCGGTCCCTCAGCGATGCTGAATCCTAACCGTCCGAATATATCGCAAATTTCTTTCTTTACAAGTGATAGAGGATGACGAGTACCTAGTTCGATCGGGTAAGCCGTACGAGTCAAATCGATATCATCGTTTGCGGTCTGTACATTCTCAAAGCTTTCTTTTAATTCGTTGATCTTGCTCTGGGTTGTTTCCTTTAGTTCGTTCAAGTATTTACCAACCTCACGTTTTTGATCAGCCGCTACATTACGGAAATCATTCATCAACGCCGATATCTCGCCTTTTTTGCTGAGATACTTTATACGTAAAGCTTCTAGTTCCTCGGCATTTGCCGCTTTCATATTCTCTACTTCTTGAAGCAGAGCCTTAATTTTATCGAGCATTTCTAATCACACTTTGTATTTGTCATGCAAAAGTACGCCTTTCTTTTGAAACCGCAAGGGATTCGTAAGGTTTTTTAGTTAAATGTAAGCGCAGACACTTAGGTGTCTTGTTTTATATATTAAAGTATTTATATATCTTCGCAGCATAATCAAACTATAAATTAATTAATGGAAATAGTCATTATTATTGGCCTTATCTTACTGAATGGAATTCTTGCGATGTCGGAAATCGCCTTGGTCTCGGCCCGGAAGGCTAGGTTGGAAACCGAAGCGAAACGTGGTAATAAATCTGCGGGCACTGCTTTGAAGCTGGCAAATGAGCCGGATAAGTTTCTCTCAACCATCCAGATCGGAATTACCTTGATCGGTATCTTGACCGGTTTGTACTCTGGCGAGGCGTTAGCTCATAATTTCGCTGTTATAATAGCGCAAATACCGGCCCTAGAACCGTATGCGTTGGGGATCGCTAAAACGACGATCGTTATTATCGTGACGTATCTTACACTTATATTCGGAGAGTTGGTACCGAAGCGGATCGGCATGGGGTGTGCCGAGAAGGTCTCTATGTTAGTTGCTAAACCCATGAATTTTCTTTCCTTGATATCCTCTCCTTTTGTTTGGCTACTTTCAAAGAGTACGGCGTTGGCTGTGAAGATGACGGGCGTGGATACGAAAGAGGAAAATAGGGTAACAGAGGAAGAAATCAAGGCGATCGTGAAAGAGGGCTTTGACGGTGGCGAGGTGCAAGAGGTAGAGCAGGACATCGTAGAGCGGGTCTTTAATCTGGGAGACCGTAACGTGGGTTCTATCATGACGCATCGTAGCGAGCTGGTTTGGCTGGATGTGACGGATAGTACGGAGAAGATTCGGGAGAAAGTGGAGGAGAACTTATTTAATATATATCCCGTGGCCTCGGAGAAGTTCGATAATATAGTAGGAGTCGTTTATCTGAAAGATTTGTTCGGAAGGATCGACCAACCGGATTTCTCGATCAACCAAGTACTCCGCCCGGCACAGTTCGTTCCCGAGAACCAGAGCGTATATAACGCCTTGGAATCTTTCAAGCAGACACACGTGAAATATGGACTCGTTACGGATGAGTTCGGAGGCATTCAAGGTATCGTAACCTTGAAGGATATCATGGAAGGCTTGATCGGGCAAGTACCGGAAGTCGGAGAGGAGTCCGAGATCATACAACGTGAGGATGGTACTTGGTTGGTGGACGGCCAATATTCTTTCTATGATTTCTTGGAATATTTCGACATGGAGGATTTGTATGCCGAGCATGATTATAATACCTTGAGCGGCTTGATCCTAGAGATATTGGAACGTGTACCGAAGACGGGTGAGAAATTAAAGTGGCTGGACTTTGAGTTCGAGATCGTAGATATGGATGGCGCCCGGATCGATAAGGTTTTGGTCAAGTACTTGAAAAATGGGTAAAATGTCTTTTTAGAAGAGTACGCCGAGTGAGATACTCATCACGTTCGTTCGCTTGTCAATATTGATATCATAATTAATCTCGGGAACCGGGTTGTTGACTTTCTCGAAATCGGATTCCACTTGATTCAATCCGAACTCATAGACAAAGTCGAAGAATAGCCGTCCGATGCTAACCCCTACGCCCGTAGCGATATTGACTCCGAACGGGGTGTTGTCATTCACGTATTCTACATGCGTGGTGGAAGACTCTACCGTATAGGCGATCTTATAGTTGTATTTTAATTTGGGGCCGACCATAAGGCTAAGTCCGTAAGGCCCTTTCTTCACTAGGTTATAGCCTACCATTATGGGAACCTCTAAGGAACTGGTTTTCATCATCAAGAGGTCGGTAGTTGCCGATGTATTGGACATCATATTATTTTCCGGCAAACTTTGAGGTATGGAAAAACGGATATTTCCCTCAGAACGATGCCATGAGAAACTAGGCTGGAGGAAGAACCGTTCGATATTGACCCGGCAAAAGACCGCGGCCAGATAACCTACCTTATATTCGATGTCTATATTCTCCGCTTCCTTCCCATTGATGGAAAGGGAGTTTATGACTGGGAAAGTGGCGTTGAATCCTACTTTGGCTCCAAAGTTGAATGCCTTGTCCTCGAAACGCATGAAGCTCTGGGCTTCTGCTAACAGACCGAAAGATAGCAACGCTCCTATAAGGTAGACTTTTTTCATACCGTTATTTTTTCTTTTTCACGGACCAGCCGAATTTACCGACAAATTCACCTAACCCGTAATACTTACCATGCGAGTAAGCCAAAAGATCCGCTTTCTGCATATCAAAAGCCCCTGTCTCTGGGTCTAGATATCGGTCATCGGCCTGTACGTTTACGACATCAGCGATAAACATATCATGACTTCCGAGAGCGATTACCTCTTTTACCCGGCATTCGATACAAAGCGGAGACTCGTCTATCGTAGGGGCGTTAACGACGGAGTGAGCTTCATCTCCTCGAATTTATGATGGTCTTTCCCTGAGTTTACCCCGCACCAATCCGTGGCGTAGGCCAGCTCACGATTCGTCAAGTTGATGACGAATTCCATATTCTTCTTCAAGATCGGATAAGAGAATCGTTCCGGACGTACGGATATATAACACATCGCCGGATTCGTACAAATCGTACCGACCCATGCGACTGTTATTATATTGTACTCGGAAGGCTCATTCCCACAACTCACCATTACGGCAGGCAATGGATAGATCATGGTTCCCGGTTTCCAATCATGCTTCATAATAAAAACTGCGTTTTTATAATTGAAAGTTGAGAATTGAGAATTAAAGATTCCGTAAAGCTAATTCTCAATTCTCAATTCTTAATTTTCAATTATCTAATGATTATGTCTTCTTTATTAATCTTACGTTCGCAATAATGACATTTAATGGTTCCCTTCTCCTTGTCGATCACGTGGAAGCGGGAAAGCATCGGCTCATTATTGGTGATACATTTCGGATTGTTACATTTGACCAAGCCAATCAGCTCGTCGGGTAAAGTAACCGTCTTCTTCTCTACAACCTCATAATCACGGATAATGTTCAATATAATATTCGGGGCGATCATGGCGATACGGTTGATCTCGTCCTCCTCGAAAAACTTGTCGGCGATCTTGATCATACCCTTGCATCCCATCTTGTTGCTATGGAAATTATTGCCGATCGTGATCGTATTGTTCATTTTCTCCAGTCCCAGTAAAGAGGCTACCTTGAATAATTGGCTGGGAGGAATATGGTCTATGGCGGTACCGTTCTCTAAAGCGGCTACCTGCAACTCTTTTTTCTTTTCTGCTGACATAAAACTTCGTTTTTATTCGTCGATAGATATACCTAAAACTTCGCAAATGATAGCTTGGCGTGCGAACAGCCCGTTGCGTGCCTGCTGGATGTAATAAGCCTTTGGATTGTCATCTACATCGTAAGCGATCTCGTTCACACGGGGTAGCGGATGTAAGATACGCAGGTTCTCACGGCTGTTTCTCAGCATGTCGTTACGCAGGATATACACGTTCTTTACCCGCTCGTACTCTTCCAAGTCTGTGAAACGCTCACGTTGTACACGGGTCATATAAAGGATATCCGTCTGGTTGATGATATCTTCCGTGAAATCGGTATGCTCCTCGTATTTGAGTCCGTGCTTGTCGCAGAAGTTCTTTTGCTCGTCCGGCATGCGCAGCTCGTTCGGCGCAACGAAGTGGAAGGTCGGATGGAAGTGAGACATTCCCACGATCAAGGAGTGAACCGTACGGCCATACTTCAAATCGCCGACCATCGTGATGGTGAGGCTATCCAGCTTGCCTTGTGTCTTGCGGATGGAATACAGGTCCAGCATGGTTTGCGAGGGATGTTGGTTCGCCCCGTCACCAGCGTTGATGATAGGGACATCCGTCACCTCGGAAGCATAGCGGGCGGCTCCTTCCAGATGATGTCTCATAATGATCAAGTCCACGTAATTGCTTACCATCAAGATCGTATCTTTCAAGGTCTCGCCCTTGGAGGAACTAGTCGTGGAAGCGTCGGAGAAACCGATCACACGACCGCCCAACCGGTTCACCGCAGTTTCGAAACTCAGACGTGTGCGGGTGGAGGGTTCGAAGAACAAGGTCGCTGCAACTTTGCCTTCCAGTACCTTACGGTTCGGATTTGCTTCAAACTTCCTGGCGTTATCCAGAATACGAAGAATGTCCTCTTTGGAACATTGATCGATAGAAACTAAACTTTTACTTTTCATAGGTTGTGTATATTCTGTCTTATGTACGCGAATGTATAAAAAAAGCGGAGACCGAAGGGCCTCCGCTTTATATTTTATTTTAAGAAATCAACTAGACTTGCCGGAAGATAGAACGTGTTATTTTTATCGACATAAACGACGACAGAGTTTAACCGTATCTCATCTTGGCCTTTCTTCCCGGACTTCACGATATTGGAGAACGGGGTGATCGTTAGCTGTTTTTTCTTATCTTTCTTGTTCTTAACGATCAAGGTTGGAGAACCTTTCTCGTCGGCGGCAGGGACGATCTCGCAAGTGTAATCCTCGAATACGTCCGTGTGGCGTGCGAAGTTCTTGTTTGTAAGATCTTCCAAGTTTTCGTGTGTCAATCCGAACAAATTGCATAAGTACTCATTCAGCTCGATGTTCGTATTCATACCTAGGGGTAAGGTTCCTTGCGGATGGTAAGCGGCTAGGAATACTTCCTCGCCCGTATGGCCGCCGGTCGTGAAACCGAAGCAAGTGCGGGAAGTGATGATATGCGCCATCAATCCGGTTAACGAGCCACTGTACATGGAGGAATTATCTTCCGGTTTGCGTTGGTCTTCCGGTATCGGGCTATTCTTATAATCCTTGCAATTGTTTAACGCGTTCATCTCTTCCGGAGTCAGCTCGAAGCCGGCGTAGGTGCGGAATACGTTTTGCACTTCTGAGTTAGGAACGCTGTTTACCTTGTTGGCGAAACCCTCGGCGGTCAATTTATACAGGGAGAATTGGTGGAACAATTGGTCTTTCGTCAATTTATCGTAACCTTTACAATCTCTTCTACCTAA
>ERZ1106943.1674-NODE-1674-length-21332-cov-3.834093_pt1 | contig 21332 bp, 39 predicted proteins | sample MGYA00403671_ERZ1106943 | MGnify/ENA primary metagenome ERZ1106943 (study PRJEB35170, sample SAMEA104062427) | human gut metagenome | biome: human gut; feature: human-associated habitat; material: faeces | place: Denmark | collected 2012-06-14 ...
CATAGGCTTATCGTTTTAATCCTGTTTTCGTTTTCTTTCCTAATTCTAAAATTTCTTTTTCTTCAGCAGAAGGATTCGTAGCAAAAAAATCCATTATCTCTTGTTTTAATTTTAAACATTCATCCTCTGATTTTTTCCGCTGAATAATCTTTGCTCTCAATCTTTCCGCTGTAGTTGATGAATCCGTTATGATAAACTTATTTTCACTCTCTTGAAGTTGTGATATTAGTCCTTTTATATCAGCCATTATCTCCACCTTTCAGTTTTTCGATAAATTTCATAACCTCATTATAATCTTCAAATGAAGCTTGGTATATTCTTAAATCACTATCAACTTTATCCTCTAGCCATTGATATCTTTCTGGCAGTGGTATATTAAATAATTCTTTGGCAAAGTCGATGTCTGTTCCATACCCAAAAGCTTTGTTAATATTTTCAAGTATTTGAACTTTATCCGGATAACCAGCTATACTTTCTATTCCTTTTTCTTTGCATATCTGTTGCTTTAGATATTCTACGCTTGATTCTTCAATATACTTATTTTCTAAATACACTTTAGGATCATAATAACTTACGGAACAAGAATGTAACATCTCATGCCATATAACACCATCATCAGCATTAGCAACAACCATGATATTGCAATTCCATTCTTTATTTCCTAATACACCTTCATCCTTATACTTGTCAATTACATTTATCTTTCCACTCCACTTTGAAGGTCTATCACTGTATTGTGAAATATTGTTTTTAATGTCAGCGGCTACAGCCTCTAACTGTTCAATAGTTCTATTATATCGCTGTTTTTTTGAATTTTCTACTGATATTTTCTCTTGTGATGTATTTTCGCTATTTGAACCAGTTTCCTTCTCCATCTTCTCATAGTCTTTATACGCCTGCGTCTTCTTAATGTCCGTCCCGACCTTCTCCACCCTTGTGCGCTCATACTTTGGCGGTATGTCGCACTTGTCACAAAACTCTTTATATGTGTTCATGCTCCTGCTGATTTTCTTCTTAAGCTCCTGCTGCCGCTCCGTATCCATTCCAAGCTCTTTAAGTGCTATCTGCTCCTTACGCATTGCTCGTATGTCACGCTCCATCCGGCGCATTTTCTGTGTCATGGCGTAGTAGTCATAGACCTTGCCATCTATCTCCTTCGGTGGTGGCTCCGGCTTGTATTTTGGCTTCTCAGATACACCCTCGAACCAGGCATAATGGCTATGGCGGCAGTTGTAGCCGTGAAGTCCTCTAGGATCCACCACGGTAGATGTTGTTGCATCATAGCCCGTGGATTCCACAAGGCTTGTTATCTTCTGTCCTATGCGCTTCTCCTCCTCCGGATATTCACAGTCATCAAGCTTATACACCTTGCCCTGCCATGCTTCATGGTTCTCTATTCCCTCTCCCTTGTTACGCGCTCCCCAGTGCTGTGAGACATACACAAGTGTCTCACCTGTCTGGTTAATGTCCTTGTCCATCACTGCGCCGGAGAGCTGGCTGTAGGTTGTCCTGAGTGCAGTGCGTACCGCACTCTCTATATGCTGTGAGCGGTTGGCGCCATAGTTGACTGAGCGAATGCCGCTCTGTGCCAGCTCATGTATAACGCTGGTCAACTCACGCTCTATCATACTCACGCCACTTGCCATCCTCAGTACTGAATTGTTGAGACTGTGCGTGTATGCCTGGCGCGCATCCATGTATGACATTCCGCTTTTAAAGCCTGCTGTCCTTGTCAGATTCAGCAAATCTCCCTCCATCCGGTCACTGAACACCTCACTGAGCTGATGCAGGAAGTCTCCTTCTTTAAGCTTCTTCCCTGATTCATTCCATATCTTTCTATCCTCCGCCTGTGCTATGTCAGATGCCTTGTACACCATGTCTGCACCTGCCTTAGCCGCTTCACGATTGATTTTCTCCATCATCTTTGCATATTCACGTTTATATTCCGCTGTCTGCTCCGCGATAAGCTTCTTAAGGTTCTTATCAGCTCCAAGGAGTTTCATCGCCTCACACCGTATTTTAGACGGACTATATCCGAGGCTCTTCATCGCAGCAAGCTCATTCTCAATCGTGCCGGAATAGGTCAAAGTCTTATCGAGTCTTCTCACAACGTCCTGTATAACCCACTGCTCCAGCTCATCGAAGTATGGCATAAGTGCCTCGGACAGCACATCAATCTGCTCATCACTCAGCATTACTCCTCACCTTCCCCATCATCGCCTTCATCCTTCTCCATATTCTCAGCTACAAGTGCCTCTGCCTCCTCATCCGACAGATTGTACTTTTTGGCAAGATACCACTGTGTGAGCTTCGGTATGTTGAACTGCAGAGCATCATTTCTCATATCCTCAAGCTCAGCCTCCTCATCACGGATATAGCTGTCATTGAAATCAATTTTTATATCCGTGTCTATGTCATACGCTGTACCCGAAAAGGTGTTCGAATACCACATGATTGCCCTTGCAAGCCCTGTTATGTACTGAACAGCCTGCTGCCTCTGCCTGTTAAGCTCATGAAGCTGGTCCTGCTTGGTTCCTATGTATTCCGTGGCGGTTGTAATCCTGCCGTTCTCGAAGGTATACTTCTTCGTTCCGAAGCCGAAGATCATCGATACAAGTGATAATACCAGCTCGAATGTCTTTGTTATCGCCTCAATCCTTATCTCCGGATTGTATTCGTGGTATGCCTCCTTCTGATCCGGGAGCTTTGGCCCCATGAATACAAAAAGCTTTTTCTGCTCCGTGGTGAGAATCGGCCTGCCGTACTGGTCCATCTCACAGAGCATCTCATTTACCATGATTATCTTCTCGCCTTTGTCCACATCCGAATAAAGGATGTTAAAGCACAGGTCAAGCACCTTAAGGTACGGTATGGCGTTCCAGAGCTTCGGCAGTCCGAAGCCCTCCATGTCCTGTAAATTATTTACCTCTGCATTCTCCATGAGCGCAAACGGCTTTATTTCACCAAGCCTGATATTCTCCGTGGCACTTATCTGGTTGCCGGTTGTGTCAAACTCATACGTTGACACTGAGTACACGTCAGCATGAGTGAAAACAACAAGCGTTATCACCTTCTTGGTTGCTTTTATGCTTTCTCCGTAGAAAGCACATTCTAGCACCTCTCCGTTCTCTATAGTAAGCGGGATGATTCCGCATGCATTGACATAGTTTATCTTAATGTCACCACCTCTTAATGAGCCATCGTCATACTCCTCCGCGCCGACGATTCTTATATATGCGCCCACGGTTCCGTTCGCTGTCATCCGCTCAAGCTGGCGGCGGTACATTGTATCGAAGTTGTTCTTCTCGAAGATTCGCTTCACTTCCTCAAACTGGCTGTTCTTCTTTCCGGCATTTATCTCAATCACCTCGCACAAATTTGCTTCATCCGAACACAGTCTCTTTGCGAAATTCAGCCTGTTGAGCTCATACTTCTCACCCTGTATCGTTTTTCTGTTATGAAAATCCTTTATAGGCTCATTGCAGTACCATGAGTCACAGACATTTATGTATCCGTACGGTATATCATTGCAGTTCGTAAAGCCCAGTTCGTTAAGTTTTCTCTTTACCACTGCGTTAATTGAATTATCCTTCATTAGCTCCTCCTATCAAGTTCAATGTATTCTACAAAGTCCAGAAGGGTGTAGCAGAACGCGTCCCACCAGTCATTGCAGTTGTTAATGTTAAGATCCTCCGGAATGTCCGGTTTCTTCTCGTCCCACCTCAGCGACGCTATAGCCTTGCGCAACTGTACACATCGCCTGTTTATCTTCAATCTCCCTGAGTTCAATAACAGATCTATGAGTTTCGGTCTGTCCGCCACCTCATTCTTGCGGCAGCCTTTTATGTTCCGGAACTGCAATCCTTCCTGTCTTGCGGCTCCTATAAGTGAGTTAATCATTGTCGGTGAAGCGGAATCCGGGAAAATCCAGTCCACCCGGTGATACTTGTTAAGGCAGTACTTATAAAACTCTATGAACTTATCACATATCGCCTTGGAATCCACCGCCTCTGTTACCGGAAGCCCTGTCTCCTCAAGCACCTTGAAGCTGTGATAGCCTCCCTGGTATCCTGTAAGGCAAAATGTTGTCTTAGAGCCGTTTCCTCCGAAGTCGATTCCCATTACAACCTTGGAGAATGGCTGCAGCGGTCTTCCCTCCGGGCTAAATATCTCCTCATCACCGAACAGATACGGCGAATCATCATCCGCAAAATACCGGAAGATGATTCCGGATGCCAGCACCCACAGACCACGGATAAAGCGGTCATAGAACACCCCGCTGTAAAGGCTCTCATAACGCTGTATAATGCGCTGTGACAGGCTCGGATTGTCATGCATGGTAAAATGTATCCTTATGAGGTTCTTTTCACCGATACGGTCAATCCACTGCGTTTTTATATAATGATCCGGTCCCTCCGGATTGCAGTTGAACCAGTACTTAGAACCCTCGACAGAGCAGCGCCCTGTTGCCTGATCAACGAAGCTCTCCGGCATCAGGGCAACCTCATCAAGGAACAAGCCTGCAAGCGTGATACCCTGTATCAAATCCTGGGAGCCTTCATCCTTCCCCCCGAACAGGTAAAACTCATTCACTGCTGAACCCTTTGTGATAGTCAGGCTGTTCTCGGAGCGGTGCTCCTCCACTCCGTACCCGCGCGAACTGAGCATACCTTTGAGCGGCTTGATGACATTTCTCCTCAGGGATTGTATTGTCTTGCCGCACATGGCAAAGTTCTGTCCGTCAAAGGACTCCATCGCCCATATTACGAATGACAGTCCCATACATGTGGTCTTGCCGCTTCGAATTGAGCCGTCACATATTATGCCGTCCTTATCATGGTAGGGGCTATCAGGTGTCCACCATGTGAGCACCATCTTCTGTTTAGCCGAGAATGCACTATACCTGAACGTCGGCTGTCTTGTCTGCTTCATCTGCTGCCTCCCGCTCTTTATCACTCATTGTCTCAACCGCTCCGGTGCCATCGAACACCTCTTTTGCCGTCTGCTTAAGAGCCGTGATGAATCCATCATCCTCGTACTCTTCTTTCTCCGGTGGAGCTTCACGCTTATCCCTCCACGTCTCCGGCTTACGGTTCTTGAGCCAGAAAATCTGTGCCGTGACATCCGGAGGAATGTATTCTTCGACCTCCGCGTATTCGATTTTCTCTTTCTCACTTATTTTTTTGCCATTGTTGTCATATTCAACTTCTTTAAGCTTAATAGGCTTCCTGAGCGTTACCGTGTACCCTGTACCTTTCTTGTATAAGGCATTCTCCATTTCATAGTCCGCAAGCTCTTTCCCTTTTTTTAAGGCAGCCGAAATGGCCGGATACTTTTTAATCCACTCCTTGAGCGTTGATAACGCGATTCCCATATTCTTGGCTATCTGAGCCTGTGTCAGGCCATCCCGCGCCCATGCCCCAAGAAGCGTTATATTATCGTCTTCCTGCCACGTCTCATACTTTCCCTTTGCCATCTATGCTGCTGCCCCCTTTCCCACCTGCGAAATGCTGTTCCCGATACGTTTTCCATGTCTGTAAGCAAAATAAAAAGAGCCGGATACACGAAGCTGTTATCTTGCTTCATATATTCGGCTCTGTGGCGCTGTTTTTATGGTCTCATTATACTACAGAATATGTGTTCTGTCTAATGATTATTGGATTGGGGATACTCAAATTCTATGTAGCCCCACTCATACAATGGTCTATGCTCGAAGTGACTCATTCGTTTATATCGGTCATATACAGGACGATACTCGGGGATTCTCTTCAATGCTCTCAGTTCATTGGCGCTCACAGTATGTTTTGTGAACTTCTTAACGGCAATTCTTATGATAAGCTTATTGTTGTCATTCCTTGCCGTGAACTGTGTCCTGTCAACCTCTATACTCTTTAGCCCTGCATTCTCTATGATATTCTGCGCCTTGATATAGCAGTTTTCCCTCTCCTGCTCATTACTAATCAAATTCAAAATAGCCTCATTCATTGCAAACCTCCTAGCCAAATGGTATACCATCCTCTTCTACACCAATCGGTAACTGCATGAAGCCGCCTTCTGTTGTAAGCTCCGGACGTGGCACCGGAATGCCTGCTGAGCCGGTCTGTCCTGCTGCCTTGCTGTCTGCAAATTCCTGCTCTTCCACAATGACATCCGTTGTGTATACCTTTTGTCCGTCTTTATTGGTGTAGCTGCCGGTCTGTATGCGACCTGTAATCAATGCTCTCATGCCCTGGTGAAAATACTTCTCGGCGAACTCTGCTGCCTTGCCGAATGCCACACAGCTTATGAAGTCGGCTGTTGATTCGCCGGTGTCGGTTTTTCTTGTTCTCCGGTCTACCGCAAGAGTGTACCGCGCTATTGTCATTGTGTTCTCGCCTGTGGCTGCTCTTATGTCCGGGTCGCGGGTCAGGCGCCCCATTAAGATTACTTTGTTCATTCCGGTTTTTTCTCCCTTCTTGCAATCTTTTCTCCTATCTTCCGCTACGCAACATACAGAACAACAGCTCCGTTGTTGACCTTTTTCGTCCCCCCTGCACACATGGATAAATAATTCTCATTTCCCATTTTATATTCCTATTCAATTCCGTAGGGTTTTCATATTCTTCCTCTGGTTTAGTTCCCCATGGAACCGGAACTATAATTCCATAATGTAAAGACGATTCAGAATTACATTTTATTATGTGCTGGTCTAACTTTCTGCTTCTCATTTCCGGCTGTATATTTTTATAACAAGCCATTGTTGTTACTATGTAATTTTTTTCACCAAGAAAATTAAGACCATTACCGCTAAATACATCTTCCCTGCAGCTTTTAACCTCGTAGCATGTAAATATTCCCTTCTCGATATCACTCTGATAAACAACACCTTTAGGCTCAAACTGCATAAAATCTATTCTCTTAACATTAGTTGTCCCATAATCAATGCTAACTTCCTTGCTCCATGGCTTGCCATGACTGCTTAACCAGCACTCCAAAGCTTCACTTAAAAATTCTGTTGTTTTTCTCCTGTCCATTCCTGCTCCTTTCCTGCCGCAAGAGTGTACCGCGCTATTGTCATTGTGTTCTCGGCTGTGGCTGTTCTTATGTCCAGGTCGCGTGTCAGGCGGCCCATTAAGATTACTTTGTTCATTCCGTTTTTTTCTCCCTTCCTGCAATCAGTCCATCTTGATATCCCTGCTCATAATATGCATTCTCTTTCTCCTGTTTTACACAGCCAAAGAAAAATGCCGTTCCGACAATGCCAAGCATTGTTCCGATTACAAATGTTACTGCTGCCATATTGTTCACCTCACTTAAATTCTATCTCTGGAACAGCTCTCTCCGGGTAAATAACCAGCTCATAGTGATATTTATCTACATAACTTGGCTCAAGCTGCTCCACCACATAACACGTCCAGTCATTAAGGTATATATAATCCTTATAGTATTTATCTTCCCCTGTTTTTATTGTTACTACAAGCTCGCTGCTGGTATTATTTCCCAGACTCATATACCCCTCTGCCTGCAGCATAATTGTGTCTGTTCTGGCGTTGGTAACTGTGATTCTCCGATACACATTAAACTCATCGGCTTCCTTTGTAAGGTTATAGTTCACCGTGTCTGCTGTTGTGCAGCCTGTAAGAAATATGATTTCTAATGTCAAAATCAAGATAAATATTCTGTTTTTCATTGCTTAAGCTCCTTCCACTTGTCATACACAAGGTTCTTTTCGTCCCAGTCCGTGTAGTTTTCTTTTAAATGCTCCCTGAATATCTCCAGCATCTCATCACGGTTGCCCTTGTTTCCGTTGTCCAGCATCTCGTGATGGTACTGACAGCCTACTGCTCCGTTCTGCGGGATTCCAAGGCCGTTATGTGACCTTGGAATGTAATGCATTATGCTCAGCAGGGATTGTCCGTACCACGTCGCTCCGTCCATGCTGTAGCCGGCAGCGCAGAATATACACTTATTGTTATCGCGGGCTTTTATCTCCTCACGCGCTTTCCTGCCAAACTCCCTACACTTCGCCTGTTTCGACTTCATCCGTCCCTCCATGTGCCGCCCTGTCTATCAGTTCCCTGAGGCTGTGCTCCTTGACCATAGCCGTGCCCCAGTGGTCTGCGGTGACTGCTGCCTTTATCTCATCAAGCAGATTTAATATTGCTGTCTTATCTGCGGTCTTATGCTCCTTGCTTTCTGCACCGGTGCCATTCTCTGTTTCCGGGGTGTTCACCACTTCCACAGGGGCATTCACTTCACCTATCAGGTTATGCCCTCCGCATTGAGTATTTATAGGCTTTTCTGTGTTTTCGCACCCATCTTTATGTACCGTCTCCGGCATATACTCCGGAAAGTCGCTTATGTCCACCTGGCCCGGTATCTGCTCCACAGCCTTTTCCTCTTCCGTCTTTGGATTTACAGGCTTTTTTGGGCTTTCGGTTCTGGCTTTCTGCACCTTTGATTCTTTTCTTACTGCCGGCTGCTTCGTCTGTTGCTCCGGTGCAACTTCGGATTTTGCTTCCGGCGCATTGAGCGGGTACGGCTCCCCGAACAGCTCCGACCATCTGTCCTCTGCTGTCTTACCGGTACATTCTTTAAAACCGGTAAGCTTTTCGACAGCATCCCTGAGCTGCTGCCACGTCACTTCCTCGAACTCTCCCGTCCTTGAATTGACTGCCCTGTTATCTGAACCATCATTGAGTATTAAGAGGATTCTCCCCACTCCGGCAAGGCGCACACTGTACGTCTTTTCCCCTGCAGGTGCCATTATTCTCTGGAAGTGCTGCATATTCATAGAACAACCAAGTGCCTCCCTGTGAAGTTCTATGAACATGCCCGGTTCATCATGCAGGAGCTGTCTTACAATTCGCTCTATGAGTGTTCCGCCTTCTTCCGGTGCCTGTGAGGCTTCAAGGCATACCTCTATGTCGCTCACCTTCTTCTCCTCGTCCACCTCCTCCTTAATGCTCTGTATCTCCGCCTTGGAGTAGGACGGAGTGAGTGCCTCGTTGACGGCATCCGGAAGCTGCAGCATCAGTGTGAGCTTCGCGTAGCCGAAGCCCTGATATTTTGCCTGCAGGCGCTCTGAGTAGCCTCCCTCTGCGAATTTATCATTGATACTGATAAAACGGCTTACCTGTGTCTTGTCAAGGCTGTACTCGGCCTGTGCGAACTCCGCCACCGTCTTGTAGCCGGATTCCGCAAGCACGTTCGTATCGCGGGCTACCTTGAGCAGATAGCCGATGCGGACAAAGCCCTCCGCTGTTTTCTGGAGCTCGCTGTCAAGCTCCGCTTTATATTCCCTGTATGTTTTCTGATATGTGATTACATCCATCAAAACACCTCTCCCATTCTGTCTTTATCGTGTTTTTTTAATATCCTGCTGCCTCCATGAAGTCCTCCATAAGTCCTTCAAGCACCCTTGTGTTGTTCTTTTCCTGCAGCTCCTTAATATTCTCCTCACGCTTGACCTTGGAAGCCGCTGCAAGCTCATGATCTTCGCGGCTCATTCTCCTGCGTATCTCCTTCTGCCATTCGCGCAGGAACGGCTTCACTTCCTCGATCTCCGGCTCCTCGTCATGCATACCGCGGTGCTGCCTTATCGTGCCTCCCGGCTCAACTTCGATGGTATAATAAGGCTTGTCAGGTTCCTCAGCCTTACGGAGAAAGCATATGTACGTCTCACGCTGTGCTATGCGGTCAAAATATCTGTCGCTGGATCCTGCACAATGGTGAAGCTCCCTGCCTTCATGTACTATCTCTATGTTCTTCTTCGGAACAACGATTATGTACATGTCATTCCTGTACGCAAGCTTATCCGCAATCTCTCCGAGCACCTTTTCCGCCTCCGGGTATCTCTCTGAGTACTCCTCAGCCTTAAGCTCTGCCTCACGGAGTTTAATCTCTTCAACTGCCTCGTCATGTCTTCTTTTAAGCTCCCTCGGGCGGTATATCATCTCGTCAGAGGTATCCTTCTTAAGCCTTGCGCACATGTCCATATAGTCCTCATACTGGTTTATTACGCTGCGGATATTCAGCTTCTCGTACTGCTCCCGCCTCTGCCTCTCGATATAATTCATTGCCTGCTCAGGTGAAAACCTGCATTTAATCCATGCCATCTTATCCGGCCAGAGTTCATTAACTTCAAGCCAGGCAAGCACCTTATCAGAAAGCTTTGTCCTGTTCCTCTTGCTCCATTGCAACCATGCAAGCATGAGTCCACCGCCGTTTCTATCCCTCAGGCGGTTAATTAGCTGTCTGTCACCTAAGCCAAACGTACTCTCTATGTCTGTCCCCTTGATGTCCAGGCATCCTATGTATACTTCCATGTCATTGATTCTGCCGCTCTCCTCAGCCAGAAGCTTATAGAACCGTCCTCTGTAGAGCATTTCCATCAAAGCGTGTACATCCGGATCAAAACAGGTTATCAGTGTGTCATACGCCAGTTTTAATCCTGCTGCCGCAAAGTCCGTGAAGAGAGCCGACCACATCCCTGCTTTTGTTCCTGATAAAGCTTCCGTTATCCCCACCGGATACATGTACTGCCGTGAGGATATCCTGTGATTGTGAGGATTGCTTTTGTTATCAAAATCCCCTCCATACTGCTGATAATATATGTTCTTACGGTCAACTGCATTTTCACCGCGTCCCGAAAGAATCCGTATTTTCTCCCTGACTGAAATATCCTTACGGTCACCCGTAATAAAGATGCTCCCGTTACACACCTTTATAACCGACATGGTGTCATCTATCGGCTGGACTGTTATAAAATCGCTGTAGGCAAATACATCCTTTCGTCTCTTCTTAAGCCTTATGCTGCTGCCGCAGTGAGGACATGCAACCATGTCATTATTCCGTGCAGGCTTTCCGTCAGGCATTCGCCATGCATCCAGCGGTGTCCTGCCGTGGCAGGCGGTACACATATATACTCCCGCCGCATCCGTTCTGATTGCAAAATCCTCTCCTAAAGCTGCGTCATAAAACCATTTCTCAACATCCTCAGGCAACGGCGGTATCCTGCTCATCGTCTCCTGAACCTTCGCACATCTGCGTATCTCCGTATTTTCACGGCGGTCGGCAGCCCATTCATATTCCGTTTTGCTTATAACGGCAAAAACTGTGCTGTCATCATAATAACTGTGAGACCGCTTCGGGAACCGCTCCCTTAAGAATGCCACGTCTGCCGATGAAGCCCTGAAGTTTTTAAAGTTGCGACTGTCGCAATAGTTGTACATCCACTGTGTCTCAATGTCGTAGCTCCACTCAATTTTTCTCCTGCTCCACTCACCGCTTGGATGCAGGGTTGCATAATCCTTATGTGTGATATCTATGCAGTGGCGCGTCTTAAGTGCTCCGTCACTGAAGATATTAAGGACTGTGATACCCTCTATGTCCTGCACAATCGTCCACCAGCCCTTTTTCCCGCATTTGGGCGGCGGAGTCTGCTCAACAAGCTTTCTTCTCATAGACTTCCTCCTCCAGCTTCCGCGATGCATTAAGTGTATAACTACGTCCTGCCTGCTCTGCTGTTACCACAAACAGCTTGGCTCCGCTTATCATGCCGTCTTTTTCAACAATCAGCCCGAGGATGCTGCCCTCAACGCCTGTCACAGACGGGTGTTCTCCTCTTGCAATGGCAATACAGCCTCTTCCCTTGGCTTCTGCCCTGTCGCCGGCTACTGTCACACCTATCCTGAGCTGCTGCCATTTTCCCCTCGCAGGATGGGTTATTATGTACCGCATGCCCTCCATGGCGAATCTGAATGGTGTGAGTTCCTCGATAAGGGTTATCTTCGTGCATGCAATCCTCTCATCATCGTCCTCGTCAATATCCCCTGCTGCCTCGACAATGAAGAACCGGTTGGAACCATCAAATGCATAGTAGGCCAGACACTCAAACGGATTCTCACAGCAGTGGAAACCGCTTGAAACGGTCTTGCTTGCCTCAACCTCCTTGGTTTCGCCCGGCGTAAAACAGCAGGTCTCTTTTTCACCATTGCCCAAGCGTGATATAAGTTCCTTGGTAAATCCCTTGTAAGCTCTCATGCCGTCTCCTTTCCGAGGTAATACTTCTCTGCAAGCTCTCTTCTTGTCCGCTTGTCCGGAATGCCTATGGCAAACTCATGTGAGCCCATAATCCGCTTTATGGTTGTTGTCTTTTCGACTATGCGCTTATCGACCACCGCTCTATGCTCATAGCCGGACTCAGCAGTGAGCGCTATGTAGCCGGCAAGGTCTTTGCCCTTACGGCGAACCGCCAGGGCAAATTCCGGTGATTCGGTGCACATTGTTTTTAACTCGTCCGTCCAGTCAATGAGCACCCCCGCAAGCTTCAGCTCCATGCTCTCAACCTCAAGCTTACCCAGTGCCGCAAGGAGCGGTGTGGTAAGCTCCCCGACTATGCCGTCCGCATAGTCCTGCGCGTCCTCCTTGTCGATTCCGTTCTCCATGGCAATCTGCATTAACGCCTCCGTGTCACCCTCTGCCCTCTGTGCTGCTGCCGCCCTATTAATCTCCTCCGCTGAGTCAAATTCTCCAAACTTGTCAAACATGTGTTCTCTCCTTTCTGTTTATCTCGGTCATAAGCCATGACCGATAGCCTACGTCATTCTCTGTGTCGAAGCTTACCTCATGCTCTTTCAAAAGCCTCATAAGCTCCTGCCATAATTCTTTATTAGCCACGTCCCTGCCCTTTGCCGTCCTCCAGTCCGCCACCTCCCACTTATCCAGCCAGCGCTGTTCTATAGCTCCGGCTATGTAAGTCGAATCCGTGTATATCGTGAGGCTGCAGGGCTCACGCAGACGTTTCAATGCCTCTATAAGGGCTGTGAGCTCGGAGGCATTCATCGTCTGTTCGCTCACGGTAAACACCCTGCTCAGTGTGGCGGGTCCTTTCGATGTCTGCGTTTCAAGGACATAGCCTACTGCACCGTTTTTTGGTTTTACTGTCTTAATGCCGGACTGCGTAATGATATTGACGTGCTGCATCCTTACCCTCCTCTCTCATCGTTTTTTATCCTGTATTCCGTGTAACGGTAATAGCTCATTCCGGTGTAGCGGTTCACGCCGCACACGATTGAGTTCTTGTCTATGTAGTAGCCCGGTGTCGGCTTCGGACCGTTCTCTACAAGGTCGCGCAGCGTCCAGCGGCGGTACTCCTTGCGCTCAGGCTGTGGCCGGATGAGGTTCTTGGAGGTTGAGTAGCTTATAAATTTTTTACGTTCATCCTCCGAAAACATTGAAAGCTGTCCCTCAATCTCCTCCGTAGGCTGTTTTACTATATATGCTGCCAGGTCGGCATAACCTCCGGACTCGTAGAGCAATTCATAATTGATTCTTCCATGCGTCCACATTTTCTGTAACAGCTTCACAGTGTCAACCCCTTCTATGCGATTAACCAGGATGTGCAGATGTACACCACCTTTTGCACCTATCTCTAATCGCTTAATGTATTTGAATACGGCACCATGCTTTTTATACATGCTCCTGCATGATTTTAAAAAATCGTCCACATTCTTTCTCACCTGTTCAAGCGGTGGACGTTCACCTGCCTTGTATTTGACAGTGCACCACAGGTCATGCTCCCCATAGTTAGCTTTTATCAACCTGCGTACATAATTCTCTTTGTTTATCTGGTTCTGTCTTTTTATCTGCTCTGGGGTAGCCTTCTTTCTCTTAGCTCTTTTTTCTCCCTTAGCCCCATATCTGCCGACATATTTAAACTCATATTCTATTGAACTTTTGAAATACCATCTATCCCTACAGTACAATGCATCACCTCCTCAACGGAACTTTAATATACTTAGATTGTTATGAAAATGCGGCTTTGACCGCGTTCTCATTGACTTTTTAAGGTATTCGTGATACACTGTTTTTGTCGGTATGGGTATCACGAATACCTTGAGGTAATGTTTCTTTTATGAAGCATTACCTCTTTTGTTTTTCTAAAAAATAGCTTCGGGGGAGATAATGCTCAAAATCTCTTATCTGTGTCGGATTCCCCCTGCGGTTTTCTTCAAGCTCCTGTTTAAAAGCCCTGTCCGCCACCGAAGCGACATTTCTCTGGTCAAATAGACCATTCTGTACATTCTTATCCTCCGGGTCATACCTGCCGAACAGCTCCACAAGCCTGTCCTCCGGAAGCTCCACATAGACCGCTACTGCCATGACCTTGTTATAGAGATTCACTGCCCGGACATACTGGCGGTTACGTATCAGCTTCAGGTATTCCTCTGCAGAGCCGCGCATCTTATTCATCAACTCTTCTTCCGTCATCTGTTGCCTCCTCAAAGTAATCAAGCCATTCATATACCTTCTCTATGTACTCATTACCCGGATAGTCCGGGGTTCCAGAGTTGTACTGTTTCAGTGCCCTGTCAAGGCTTCCGTTGTTCTCCTCGATAAACCCAAGGAGTATCCTGATTCCAAGCTCCACATTCTCAACAGGCTTGTCCACACTTAAGCCTGTCTTGGCAATCAGCTCTCCGTACCACTTGGGCTGTATCTGCATAAGCCCAATGGAAGCTCCGCCATCGCCTACAGTGTCCGCCCTGCCGGAGCTCTCTGTCATAATCACTGCCAGTACAAGCTCATAGGACAGCTCGTATTGGTCTGCAAGCTCCCTCACGCTGTTCTGAAGCTCCGGTGAAAGCGGGATTTCATATATATGTTGCTCTGGTGCAACTTGCGGATGAGCTTCTGTACCTGTCTGTGTTTCTGCGCAAACCGTATCAGTCTCATGTTCAGGCGGTTCAAAAACTACCGGAAGTGTTTCAATTTCATGCGGAAGCGTTTCGATTTCGTATGAAATCGATTCTATAGGCATTATGTAGGGCTGTGGCTCTGCCATAATGCGGTAACAGCACCCTGCCCCTGCTGCCACGGCAAAAAGCGTAATGGCTATAGTTTTTATAAAAATGAATACCTTGTATGTTCTCATTCCTGCCGACCCGCGCACGCTGCCAGATGTATCGCCTCAGCTATACACCTCGCCTTTGCTTTGCTCTTAATAACACGGCTCAGATTTGCCGCATTATAGCCTGTGTCCTCGAATTTATCATGCGATGACAGCTCACAGGACACACCCATCTGCGGAATGGCACAAAAGCCTCCATTCTCGTGCTTGCCGAAAATCACCAGATAGCTCAGCCCATCAATGTCAACTGCCATCTCATTGACCTCGCTCTCTATCTTGTAAATCTCTTCAATCTTCCAATCACTCATAAATCACACCTCCACTCATTAAAACTATCTCCGTCGCCTCCGTCGCGTATGTGATAAGCCTCTTAACCGCCGACCTGCGCGGCAGTCGGTAATACGCGTCCGGATACTTCGCCGCCGGAAGAACATTGCCGCACATAAGTGCTTCAAGTTCCTCCAGCGTGTTTATCTCTCCTGTCCAGCCCATTATTGTTTCTCCTGTCTGCCGGGTGCAGACCAGTAATTGTCACCTGTTTCCAGCTCCTTAAGCACTGTGCCCGCTACCCAAAGAGCCTCTTTTAAAGCAAGGTCTTCCGCCTGCTCCACCAGATCATGCATTACCTGAATCACGTCGGTAGGCAGACCATCACGACATTCTATGTACTCCGCCATTTCCTTCATGAACTCCGCGTTATGCGATATGTTGTATACCACGATGTACACCTGCGCTGTGTTGTTGAAGCTGCTTGAGTACTCCCAATGACGCTTGACAATATCAACAAGCGTCATGACCTCATCATACGGTACCCTGCATATGGGCGAATCAGCCGCAAGCATGTAGTGCGCTATCTCCCTAGCCATTTCTGTGGGAATACCGTATCTGGCAGCTTTTTTCACTGCTTTTATTACCATTAGCGGAACTATATTTCCCATGCCTACACCTCCTATGCTCCTTCCACCGTGCTGTCCGCTGTTGCCGCTTCCTCATGTCCATATACACTTTTCAAGAAACTGATTGAATCTGTTTTAACCTCCCCTTCACGCGCCGGCTGTTCCGGGTGCTCGTCGCGCTCAAAGCCGAACTGCCCCATCATTCTATCTGTTATGTTCTGTCGATGACGCTTCTGCTCCTCCTCTGAAAGAGTACTCATATCAATGTAATCGCCGTTCTGGTCCTTAACGAAAAATCTATACTTAATTGGTTTTCTTTGTCTTGGCATGCTCTCACCTCCCGTCTATCTTATGTGTTACTGCCTGTACAAGTTGCGTGAATTATCTTTTTATGCCGACTTCTTCGGCTCCGGTGTTGCCACCGCACATGCCATCGCCAGCACTCCCTGTGTGTACACCGCAACCAGCTTACGTGACTCCGCCGGAAGCTTCGCCGCCTCATTCATAAGCTCATTGAATTTTTCCAGTTCATTTTCTGTATTTCTGTCTAATATGTTCTTTGACATATCTCTCACCTCCCTTGTTTAATTGCCTATATTGTGCTATACTTCTTATATAAGCTCACGCTAGAGCTAAATATATTAGAGAGAAGGTACTCATTATGGCTGATACTAACGATATAATTTTTTCAATGAACGAGCTTGTGGCAATCTATAATGCTTTAGAATCACAAATTGAAGATTGTCGGGATTTTCTTACTTCCCCTGAGTTCACAATACCCGAAAGAAAACAAATCAATCAGGTTATTAATTACAGTAAATCTGCTCTTGCTCGGCTTGATGTTATTTTCAAAGAAAAAAATTATAATCCTCACAAAAATTAACATTCAGCAACCTTTTTAAAATTCGGGTATTCCTTTCAGGGTTGACCCGAATTTTATTCCTTATTATCTTCTTTATCTTATCTTTCAATTTCCTCACTCTCCCTACTTCCCCTCTTTCTTCAACTGAATAATGCACACTATCATCACTACATCCAGCACAATCTGGACTACCTTTAATGCTATTGCAAACATGTCACTCACCTCCTCATTCAGCATATTTATCTTGACAATGAGCTTGCGGAATATTATCCTTTTTGTAAGGGGAGGTTTTCCTCCCCCACCAACCTAATTGATAAGTGCTAAGATAATCTGTATCAGACCTATCATACTTACAATTAAGTTGAGGATTGCGGTGATGAGAAGGACGCGTGCGAGGCGTCTCTCATCACTTTTTTTATGCTTTCTTCGCTTACTCATTGCTTTGACCTCCTCTCTGTTAACTGTAATTACATTATAGTTATTTAACTTAACTTTGTCAATACATTTTTGTTATTTGAGTTAACTTTTTTTTATTGACTTTATAATTCAAAGCGTTTATTATAAAAACGAAGGGAGGCGAAATTGATGAAGAAAAGAACATTAATTCTTGATATTATTAGAATTGTGTTGAACATAGCGATAATTGTACTTCTCGCTATTCAATTAAAAAATGACAGTGAAGAGGAGGTGAATGAATAATTGAACGAAAGAATTAAACAATTAAGGAAAGAACTGGGGCTCACACTTGATAAATTCGGTGAGAAAATCGGTGTAGGTAAAACCGCTATTTCTAAAATTGAAAATGGAGACCGAAGTGTCACCGACCAGATGTTTAAATCAATCTGCCGTGAGTTCAACGTCCGTGAGGAGTGGCTGCGAAACGGTGAGGGTGAGATGTTCGTCCAGATGAGTTATGATAGTGAAATTATCTCTTTTATTCAATCTGTGCAAAAAAATGATAATTCTTTCAAGAAAAAATTTTTAAAAATGCTAGCATCTCTTGACGATGCTGATTGGCTTAAACTTGAAAATGCATTTAAACTATGCAATTAATGAAGGAGGTGTAATTATTGAACGAAAGAATTAAACAGTTAAGAAAAGAACTAGGGCTCACGCTTGAAAAATTCGGTGAACGGCTCGGAGTTTCAAAAGTGGCTATAAGTTTAATTGAAAACGGTAAAAATGCCCTTACCGACCAAATGTTTAAATCCATCTGCCGTGAGTTCAACGTCCGTGATGAGTGGCTACGGACTGGAGAATTGCCGATGTTCGTCCAGATGAACCGTGATGAACGTGTAGCCGATATCGTTAAAAAAGCTCTTGCTTCCGATGATGAATTTGTAATTAACACATTCACAGCTCTCGGACAGCTCACACCTGCTGAGTGGGACCTGGTCAAGAAATTTATTAATACCATTAAGGGAGATACCCCGCCTGCTGCCAGCTCATCCGGTTCGTCATCAGCTCCGGTTAAGGATGATAAACCTGTGCTTAAAGCTGCTCATATGAATCCCGGAGCTACACAGGAGCAGATTGACGCGGATAATGCGATGATGGAAAGTGATGATTTTTGAGATATATAAACATTATTTAGCATTTTCAAATGTATTTTCAATTACATTTTAATTTAGCCCTGCTTTTGCCTTGCGTATAAATTATACGCAAATAGTTATTGACATACGCATTGTTTATGCGTATAATAATGCCTGTAAGGAGGATAAGTCATGACAGCACGAGAGATATTAAAAATACTCCACAAAGACGGCTGGTATGATGTGGATCAGGAAGGCTCTCATCTACAGCTTAAACACCCTACAAAGCCCGGAAAGGTAACACTTCCAATGCATGGTAAGAAGGACATCCCACCGGGCACACTCAATAACATTTTAAAGCAGGCGGGGCTTAAATAGCCCCCATGCCTGTCTTGTCCAATAGAAAGGAGCAGGTATTATGTTAAACTTAACCTATTTAGCAGTATTAGAACCGGGAGAAGACGGAAGCTACGGAATTTCATTCCCTGACCTTCCAGGCTGTTTCAGCTTTGCGGATAATCTTGCCGAGGCAGAACAGATGGCGGCCGAGGCAGCTGAGCTTCATGTATATGGCATGGAAAAGGACGGTGAAGCTATTCCGGAACCATCAACTTCACTTCCACCGGAGGTTACCGCAGGAATGGTTGTTATGCCGGTTACACTTCACCCTGATATGTACCGCCTGAAGCGTGATAACGAGCGTGTCAAGACCAACACAACTCTCCCTGCATGGCTCAAGAGAATAGCCGAGGAGCAGAAGGTTAACTATTCACGTTTGTTAGAGACGGCTCTGCTTGATTATTTACAGATACCAAAGGCGAACAGGTAAATATGACATTGGGATTACCGCAGATGATGTGATTATGGATGGGGGAGGATTTTTAATGAAAGACTATGCTCTTCTAACAAATGATGGAATTTACACTGTATTTGAATTTAACAATCAGAGGATACGTTTTGTCACATCCAACAAGCTTGAAAAGTACACAAAAATCCTTGAATGGGATAACGGTTATCTTGTTGTTATGGCAAAATACCAAGGGCTTCCCGAGGTAGAAGAATACATTGACTTAATTCCGATACTAGAGATGCTCTATTATGATATAAATGCATTTCTTAACCCAATTAAGGAGGTCAGAATAGATGACGCAGCTTGAACAAGGAAATGTACATTAAGTGGCAGCAATTAGCTGATACTGGCTTTTATGGTAAATAAATAAGTGAGTGATTATATTGAACTACGAAGATTTATTAATAGAATATGATACCGAAGATATAGTTATAAAAGAGAAGCCGCTGCAATCAAGCAACGGCAGGATTTATAATAACCGGATTGCAATCCGGCACGATATGAGCGCAGTTGATAAGACCTGCACGCTGGCTGAGGAGCTTGGTCACTACTACACTTCTTCCGGAGATATTCTTGTTCAGGAGAACGTATCGAACCGCAAGCAGGAGCACCGGGCAAGAATGTGGGCTTATGATAAACTGCTGCCTTTACAATTTTTCATCTTTGCATTCAAGCATGGATGCCATTCATCACATGAGGTTGCCGAGTTTTTGGAAGTATCGCAGGAATTTTTAGAAGAATGTATCAGAGCTTATTATAGTAAGTATGGTCCTTTTCTTGAATTTAATGGATACCTATTCATGTTCCGTGATACCGGGCTTAACATATCTAAGAAGATTGTTTAAGGGGCTGTTTTTTACAGCCCCTTGATACTTGTAATATTTTATGGTATGTGGTAATATACTAACACAGAGATAGCCATACTGATTATGGTTGAAAAGCACTCGGATACATTTTATGTGTCTGGGTGCTTTTTGCATTATTCCATATTTTTATACTAACATATCTAAGAATATTATGCGATATAAGATACTATCATATTCTCTTTTTCTGTGTATCAAAAAAGCAGGTGTGTTCTTCACATCTGCTTTTTAGTCTAGTCCCTTTCTACCTCTTCGCTCTTATCTTCATCGGCATTATTTATCATGTTAAATTCTGCAACTATATTTCTTAAATCTTTATTTACTATAGTACCACCACACCTCTTACATTTTTTAGTACCATCTTCCAAATAAGTAATGTCTGTCGGTAACAAATTTTTACATGGACATATCATAACGCTATTTCTCCTTCTCTTAAATCACTCTCTTGAGCATCAGTAACAATATTTACCGTATACTCGCCTTCTCAATTCCGTACTCATAGATTGTATCTGATGGCAAATCTATATAATCATTCCAGAACACACATGTTCTACTCTCATCAAGTTGTGCCTGCTGCCACAGTCCTCTTATCGTCTCTAGGTCACTATAACCCGGCAGCTCCTTAATGTCATCCTTCATATCATATTCCACATTTTTCCCATCATCGAACAATACCGCCAATTTATAATCACTCATCGGCTTGACACTCTTGATTCTTACTATCATCCTGCACCTCACCTCCACTGAGTTGAAAGCGTACCTCTTAAAGAGGAGGCAGCTTTCTTATACTCTGCTCATTCCACATATTCTGGAGCTCACTCTGGTGGGTCATAAGCCATTCCCTGACCATGTCCTGTGTCCTCTTCGGTAAGTCTCCTTCTATCATCTCAGAAGTCTGAATATTGAATATTCCAACGTACTCACCATAGAGTGTATGTATATGGCTCGGTTCGTGCGCCTTAGGTTTAAAGAACATCTTAATTACTATCCCATAGAACCTTGTTATTTCTGGCATATATTGTTGCTACTTTCGCTTTCTTGAATACATTGTAACATACTCAAAATCGCGTGCCAATGGTTAATATACTCAAAATCGTTTATTTTATAATATTGCTTAATATATAAAAAACAGATGCTACAATCGCATCTGTTTTTTCATTAATATGTACGATATCTTTTAGAATAATTACAATAATTCCTACGAAGATCATCAAGAGTATCTTCTTCTCGTAAGATATACAAGCACATATTCTTTAACCAAGTCTTTAACCTCTTAACCAACTTCATAGTACTCATCTCCTATTGATTTATTAGTAATGAGGATATAATACCACATACAACATTAAAAATCAATGACAAAATAAATTTAATACAAAATTCACCTGCTGTTTTTTTTGTATTTTTTTCTAACTCTATTTTTTTATTCTTGTCTCCTT
>ERZ1106943.1688-NODE-1688-length-21199-cov-17.378831_pt1 | contig 21199 bp, 19 predicted proteins | sample MGYA00403671_ERZ1106943 | MGnify/ENA primary metagenome ERZ1106943 (study PRJEB35170, sample SAMEA104062427) | human gut metagenome | biome: human gut; feature: human-associated habitat; material: faeces | place: Denmark | collected 2012-06-14 ...
GGGGTGGGACCCTGTTGCCGCAGGCAATAGGGCGGGCGATGGAATGGCCCGTTTCGTGTCCGAGGAGAAAGCTGCCAGACGGGCTGCCCTCCGTTACTTTCCCACACAGAACCGCTCAAACACTTCATTGATGACATTCTCCGACGCATTTTCGCCGGTGAGGTCACAGAGGGCATCCAGCGCATCGTCCACACAGACCGATACAGCATCCAGCCCGAACCCGCCGCTGACCGCATCCAGCGCACCGGCCACTGCATCCCGTGCGCGGGTGGCGGCGGCAAGCTGGCGCTGGCCCGAAAGGCTGGCAGCGTGGGGGTCGATGTTGTTGGTGCCCAGCAGGCGGGCAACGGCAGCAGCGATCACTCTGCGGCTCCCCTCTTCCTGGCAGCAGACCGGGAGCACCATGGCAAAATCGCATGCAATGATCTCTGCGTCAAACTGAGTGGGCTTGTCCTCTTTGTTGACCAGTGCAATGGCCGGGCGACCGGCGCACCGCTGCGCCAGCGCAAGATCCTCCCGGGTCAGAGGCTCAGAGCCATCGAACACCGCCAGGATCAGCCCCGCCTCGTCCAGCTTTTTCCAGCTGCGGCGGATGCCCTCGGCTTCGATCGCATCCTCGGTCTCCCGCAGACCGGCCGTGTCGAACAGGTTCAGCCGGATGTCCCCCAGCCGGACAGCCTGCTCCACCACATCCCGGGTGGTGCCCGCCACGGGGGTGACGATGGCCCGGTCGAACCCGGCCAGCAGGTTGAGCAGGGTGGACTTGCCCGCATTGGGCCGCCCCACGATGGCACAGTCCACACCCTCCCGCAGGACAGCACCGGCATCATAATTCCGGATGAGGGTGTCCAGCTCTTCCTTCACGGCAGTCAGGGTGGATACCAGCTGGGCATCCTCCAGCGCGGGAACGTCCTCCTCAGGGAAATCCACCCAGGCAGTCAGATGGGCCTGCAGGGCGGTCAAGGCATCCTTTTCAGCCCCGATCTTCTTCGCCAGCGCGCCGTTCAGGGAGGCATTGGCCAGCGCCGCACCCTGTCGGCCATCGGCAGAGATCAGGTCCATAACGGCCTCGGCCTGGGTCAGCCCCAGCTTGCCGTTGAGGAAGGCGCGGCGGGTGTACTCGCCGGGGGCGGCGGGGACGGCACCGGCTGCGATGCAGCTTTCCACCAGCCGCCGGGCCACCGCACTGCCGCCGTGGCAGGAAAGCTCCACCACATCCTCGCCGGTGTAGCTGTGGGGCGCGCGGAAAAACAGCGCCACGCCCTCATCGAAAGCCTCTTCCCCTTCCACGAACGCACCGAACATGGCCGTATAGCCTTTGGCGTCCGCGACCTTTTTGGCTGGGTTGGCCGGACGGAATACCTTCGCTGCCACTTCATAGCTTTCCGGGCCAGACAGCCGCACGATGGCGATGCCGCCCGCACCCGGAGCGGTAGCAATGGCCGCAATGGTCGAATGCTGCATCTTCTCCCCTCCTTATGCGCAGATGAATACAGTATATTCTACCACGAACCGCCAAAAAAAGAAATATGCTGCGCAAAAAAGGGTGTGCAGCCCCTAAGAGACTGCACACCCCATTGCGTGTGAAAGAAAAATCAGAATGCGGCAATATCGGCCGTGGTGATGGCCTTGCCGGGCAGGGTGCGGCTGTCGGCGTTCTCCGACAGAGCCAGCTTGCCCTCGCGCAGCAGCTTGACGGCCTTCTCGTGGTCAGCAGCGTTCCAGTTGTCGCCCACGAGCTTCCAGTTGTTGTCCACGTGCGGCTCGATGGTGCCGCCCTTGACGGTGCGGATGTACTCACCCAGCAGTTCGCGGATGCCGCCCACATCGCCGCGCACGTCGATCTCCAGCAGCTTGGGCAGCTCGTCGCCCTCCTTGAAGATGTCGGCATAAGTCAGCAGCTGGGTGGTGGCACGGTAGTTGTTGACGGCCACCACGAAGCTGTCATCGTCCTCCACCGGACGGCCATCCATCCAGGTCAGGTTCTGGATGCGGTTGCCGGGCTGCTTGGAGATGTCGAGGTCATACTTGACGCCTGCAAAGGCATCGTACAGGTAGTAGCGGACGGAAGAGTCGAATGCGATGGTCACATCGCCCGGCTCCCAGGTCTTGAAGAAGGCAGCAGACCACTCCATGAACTGACGCAGCTGCCAGCCGTTCATCTGCAGCTTGTACAGGGTGTTCTGGTAGGTGTAGATGCTTGCCATGTCGCACTTGCGGATGGTACCCTCGCGCATCTGGGAGGTCATGGAGGTCAGAGCCGTTGCGGACACCCGAGCGTCGGTGTAGTACATCTGTACCTCGTTGATGAAGTCCAGCAGAGCGGTATCCTGCACCATGGGCTGGGGCAGGCAGTCGATCTCGTTTTCGGGGGCCAGATCACCGCCGACCAGCTGGCCGATGGGGGTCACGGCGTCGTCCTTAGCGCGCTGGTCGTACTCTGCCAGCAGAGCGGTCAGCTCGGGGTCGGGAGCGTAGTCCTTGATGATCAGGTTCTCAGAGGTGCGGTCCTTCACCTTCCACTTGCCGTTCAGGCCGCGCTCGAGATAGACGTGGATGTCGGAGACGGTGGCACCGGCATTCTTGTTCTCGACCACCAGCACACCGTTGATCATCTTGTTGGGGATGCTCTTGTGGCCGTGAGCGGCGACGATGACGTCGAACTCGGGGCAGGCATTTGCCAGGTCGGTGACGCCGGAGCCATAGACGCCGTACTCATTGTCAATATCCATATGCATAACGCCGATGATGACATCCACATCGTTCTTGATCTTATCAATGATCTTGCGGCTCTCGTCCACCGGGTTGGTGACAGTCCAGCCCTCGAGGTTCTTGGCGTCCCAGCGGGTGATGTTGGGAGTGACCATACCGATGACGCCGATTTTGACGCCGCCCTTTTTGATGATGGTGTAGCCGTCCGCCAGAGGCTTGCCTTCGGGGCTGTAGACGTTGCCGGTCAGCACCTTGGCCTTCTGCTGGGAGAGCACCTTTTCCAACGTGGCCATGCCATAGTTGTACTCATGGTTGCCGGTGACGTAGACATCGTAGCCGATGGCGTTCTGAGCAGCGATCATGGGGTGGACATCGTCGTTCAGGAACAGCTCAGCGGAGTTTGCCTGAATCGTGTCGCCCGCATCCACGACCAGCGTGGTCTTGGTGCGGTTCTCCTTGATGGCAGTTGCCTGCTGGGCCACGCTGCCGGAGGCGTCGGCCTTGTTGGCGGCGTAGTCCCAGGGATCAAACTTACCGTGGGTATCGCTGGTGGCAAGGATCTGCAGGTCCATGCTCCACAGGTCTTTGATGCCGGCAGCGGAAGCAGCCGGGACCAGACCGCCCATTGCGGCGGCGGTAGCCGATGCACCGGCCACGCGCAGGAAATTACGGCGGGAAATCTTATTCTGTTCCATAATAATTCCTCTCTTTTTTGCTTGGTATACACTCCGAAGCATTTGTAGCTCTAGTATAAGGCTTGCCGATATTGTTTTACAATGTGCAAATAGGAGAAAAACTTCTTCCGGAATTGGACATATTCTCCAATTTTCCGATAAGAACGACTTTTCTTTCGAAATCATTCTTTCAGATTTGCTTTTCTTCGTAAACCATCTTCATGCAAAAGATATGTAAATTTATAGTGTGCCTCGTACAAAAAAAGCCCCTCCCCCTGCACGGCTTCCGCCATGCGGGAGAGGGTCTTATCCTTCAGCTTTTACAGCTCGATCTTGCCGAAGCTCAGATCCGCGAAGTCATCCACACGCTCGGTGCGCTTGGGTGCCACAGGGGCAGCATTCTCGGCGTCGCGCGGGGTGTAGGTGCGCTCAGGCACATTGGAGCGGTAGCCGCCCCGGCCGCCATTGCCATTGCGCGGGCCGCGGCCATTCCGGTCACCACGGCGCTCGCCGCCGCGATGATAGCCGCCGCTGCGGCCATTGCCGTTGCGGTCACGGCCGCCGCGGGGTCCGCGGGGACGTGCATTTGCGCTCTCAGCCACAGCGTTGGGGTCGGTGGAGTAGATGACCACACGGCGGTCACGGCCCTCGCCCTTGCTCTCGCTGCGGACGCCCTCCATCTTGCCGATGGCAGAGTGGATGATGCGGCGCTCGTAGGGGTTCATGGGCTCCATGGCAAAGCTGCGGCCGGTGCGGCGCACCTTGGCACCGATGCGCTGTGCCAGTGCGGTCAGGTCGCTCTCGCGCTTGTCGCGGTAGCCGGCCACGTCGAGGCCCAGCTTGATGTAGTCGCCCTCGAGGCGGTTTGCCACGAGGCTTGCCAGATAGGACAGGCTCTCCATCGTCTCGCCGCGGCGGCCGATGAGGGCGCCCATCTTCTCGCCGTCCAGACGGATGATGGTAGCCTCACCCTTCTGCACAGCGCTGAACTTGACGTCCTGCACGCCCATCTTCTCGATGACATCCTTCAGGTAGTCCACAGCGGCCTTGACCTTGGCGTTCTCCTCGATGTTGATGGGGACTTCCACCTCTTCGCCCTCGGCGGCGGGAGCAGCCTGCTCTTCGGCAGGGGCAGCTTCCTCAGCGGGTGCGGCAGGCTCTTCCACAGCAGCGGGAGCTTCAGGGGCAGTCTCTTCGACGACAGGCTCAGCCGCAGGAGCAGCCTTCTCCTCCACAACGGGAGCGGGCTCCTCAACGGGGGCAGCAGGAGCTGCCGCAGGCTCGTCCGGCAGCTCGACGCTGACGCGGACCTTGGCGGGAGTGAGCTTCAGGCCCAGAAAACCGGTCTTCTGGGGCATTTCCAGCACTTCGTAGCTGACGTTGATGTCGTCCTTTTCCACGCCCAGCAGAGCGCAGGCGTTGGTGCGTGCTTCATCGACCGTCTTGCCGGTCGCTTCCTGCGTACGGATCATAACCGTCAATCCTCCTTTTTGTTCTGCAGCTCGCTCAGCGGGACAGTGCGCTCGTCCTTGTAGCGCTCAGCATCCTGCTGGCGGGCATACTCGAGGCGGCGCTTGTTCATCTCGCTGGCGGAGATGTTCTTTTCCACGACCTCACCGGTCTTCTCGTCCTGGACCTTGATGGTGGTGCTCTTCACGCCGCGCTTCTCTTCCTTCCTGCGGGAAGCGATCTCGGCCTTGACCTGCTCCTTCATCTTCTCGGGATCATAGATCTTGCGCATGACCTGGGTCTGGACGGTCATCACGATGTTGGAAATGACGTAGTACAGAGAGAATGCGCAGGGCACGGTAAAGCAGAAGAAGACGTACATCAGAGGCATCATATACATGGTCAGCTTCATGCTGCCCTGCATCTCCTGGCCGGAGGCCTTCATGCTGATGTGGGTGGAGATGAACATAGTGACGACAGCCAGGATGGGGAAGATCAGCAGGGGCAGGTTGTCCGCTGCCAGGCTGTACTGCGGCACACGGGTCAGGTCGATGCCGAAGAAGTCCATGTGCTGGCCGAACTCCGTGATGGTGTTCAGCTGGTCTGCGGTGAACACAGAGGTGACGGTGGACTCACCGGCCAGCACCTGTGCGATGATATTGGTGTCGCGGGTCACCTGAGTGAAGCTGATGCCCAGAGCGGTCATGGCATCGCCTGCGGCGGTGATGGCCTCGGCGCCGATGTGGAAGATGCGCTGCAGCGGGCGGTACACGACCTCGATGACGCCGAACATGACGAGGAAGTTGACCAGCATGGGCATACAGCCGGCGGTGGGCTTATAGCCGTACTCCTGCTGGAGCTTGAGCAGCTCTTCCTGCTGCTTTTCGGGCTTGTCCTTGTACTTTTTCTGGATGTCGGCGATCATCGGCTGGAAAGCGGACATCTTGGCCATGCTCTTCTGCTGGTTGAGCTGCAGAGGGATGCTGATCAGGCGGATGACGATGGTGAAGATGATGATGTCCCAGCCGTAGTTCGGGATGAGGTTGTAGATCCACTCCATCACATAGCCGAGAGGTACACCGAGGATGTACAAAATATTCATGTCTCTGTCCATTCTGCCCCGCCTGTGGTGCGGGACGGTTATTTTTATCGTAGGACACGCCGCCCACAGTTCAGCACGTCACAAGAAGCAATGATAATAGCTTTTCCTCTCAGCCTCCCCTCGCCAGGGGAGATGTCACGCCGCAGGCGTGACGGAGAGGTTTTCCTCCCCTCTGCCGCCCTTTTTCAAAGGGCATTGACGGAGAGGTCTTCCCCGCTTCAGCGCTCTTCCAAAGAGCATCGGCGAAGAAGTTTTCCACTTATTTTTCGTGTCTGGTGGAAAACAGAGCCGAGGCCGAGAGATGCCGGGCCGGATTTTTCCAGCGGCCCTTTTCCGGTACGGGGTCGTAGCCCCAGCGGCCCAGCGGATTGCACCGGGCGATGCGCCATGCCGTCAGCAGCAGCCCTTTGACGCAGCCGTGGGTGCGGATGGCCTCGATGCCGTACTGGCTGCAGGAGGGCGAAAAGCGGCAGTTCCGCCCCAGCCCCGGGCTGATGAACTTCTGGTAGAGCCGGATGAGCCCGCAGAGGGCTTTCTGAAAGATGCTCACGCCTCGGGCTTCCGGACCGGCGGCAGGGTGGCTGGGGGCTTTGCGCCCAGCTGCTTTGCCTTATCCGGCAGGCCGGCCTGGGCAAAGAGCTTCGCCACGATGGCGCTGAGCTGCCAGCTCTTGAGCCGGGGGGTCATGCCCCGGGCCACGAAAACGAGGTCGTAGCCGCCGATGTTGTAGTCGAGATGCTCGTCGATGGCGGCCTTCATGACGCGGCGGGCGCGGTTGCGCTGCACGGCGTGGCCGATCTTTTTGGTGGCCGTCAGGCCCACCCGGGTGCGCTTGCTCCGCGTTTTGAGCACGTAGAGTACCAGCGCCTGGTTGACATAGGACTTGCCGCGGGCATACACACGGCCAAACTCGCCGTTGCGGCGGATGGGACGATAGCGCATCCTGTGCGCCTCCCTTCAGGTGATGTGGGAGCACCGCCCGGAAAAAAGCAATGCTCAGTGTTCAGTATAGCAAAAAAACGCCGACATGAAAAGCTCATCCGGGCGTTTTCTCTGCCAAATCTTTGACAGTTTTTTTAGGCAATGCGACTATTCACCGCAGCTTTCCGGCCCTTTTTCCCGAATGCCGGGTAAAAAAATAAGACCGCCAATCCAATATCAGCGGCCTTTTTGCGCATATTCCATTCTGCGCCGGACCTGATGCATACTGCTCAGGATCAGACGGTCAGGCTCTTGCGGCCCTTAGCACGGCGTGCGTTGATGACCTTGCGGCCGTTCTTGGTGCTCATGCGGGTCAGGAAGCCATGAACTTCCTTGCGCTGACGCTTCTTGGGCTGAAAAGTTCTCTTCATGGTGTATTTCCTCCGTAAAAACTCGTCCCCGGTATGGGGTCTATTCTGGTCCCAAAATGGGGACAGGCTTGCAATTCAACAGTATATCGCACACTATGGCCTTCTGTCAAGCATTTTTTTCGCTTTCCTTCAAACTTTTTTGAAAAACCTCTGTGGAGAAACTTTCAACTTTTTCACCCATTTCCCGTGGAAAACTTTTTATCCACAATATCTTGTGGCTTTTCTCCGCCTTGGACACAAGGCTGTTTCCCAGACGCAGGTATGTCTTTTTTATGTATTATAAATTACCTTATATAATATAGACGCAGGGGGATTTTTGTGGTATACTAACCTGGTATCAGCAGCATTGTTGAAAACTTCAATGGAGTGGATGTACTATGGATTCTTTCAAGGACGTTTTAGAGGCTGCCCAGAGCTACTGCAAGGCGCAGATGGCGGAGCCGACGTATAATCTCTATATCGACGGGTTGGAGCCTATCAGCTTTGAGGACTCCAGCCATATCACCCTCTCGGTGCGCAACGACTTCATCTGCAAGATCGTGACGGACCGTTATCTCGGCCTGCTCAAAGAGGCCTTCAAAACAGTGCTGGGCTTTGACGTGGACATCACCCTCGTCGTCCCCAGCACGCCGCCCCACGAAGTGGTGCTGGCCCAGCAGTACGAGGCGAACCCCGCCTCCCCGCAGGGCAACTATGAATTCACCTTCGAGAACTTCATCAAAGGCCCGTCCAACCAGTTTGCGTTTGCTGCGGCGCAGGCTGTTGCGGCCAACCCCTCCGGTGCTTACAACCCGCTGTTCATCTACGGCGGCTCGGGCCTCGGCAAGACCCATCTGCTGACGGCCATCCAGACCGAGATCAAGCGCACCCACCCCGACTTCGTCATCATGTATGTCACCTGTGAGCAGTTCACCAACGAGCTGATCGCGGCCATCCGCGCCGGCAGCACCGAGGACTTCCGGATGAAGTACCGCGTGGCCGACCTGCTGCTGGTGGACGACATCCAGTTCATCGCGGGCAAGGAGTCCACCCAGGAAGAGTTCTTCCACACCTTCAACTCCCTCCACGATGCCCACAAGCAGATCGTCATCGCGTCCGACCGCCCGGCCAAGGAGATCAAGAGTCTGGAAGAGCGTCTGCGCACCCGCTTCGAGTGGGGCCTGACCGCCGACGTCCAGCCGCCGGATTTCGAGACCCGCGTGGCCATCGTCAAGCGCAAGGCGGAGCTTCTCCACCTCGATCTGCCCGAGGACGTGGCCGAGTTCATCGCCAACCATCTGAAAAATAACATCCGCCAGCTGGAAGGCGCGGTCAAAAAGCTCAACGCCTACTATATGCTCGAGGGCATCCAGCCGGTCATCAGCGTGGCACAGAATGCCATCAAGGACATCCTCAACGAGACCCAGCCCGTGCCTGTCACCATCGAGAAGATCGTGGGCGAGGTATCCCGCACCTTCAACGTCTCCCCTGCCGACATCCGCGGCACCAAGCGGAACGCCAATGTGGCCTCCGCCCGCCGCGTGGCCATCTACATCCTGCGCGAGGTCACCGGCATGAGCATGGAGGAGATCGGCCGGGAGTTCTCGGGCCGTGACCACTCCACCATCGTCTACTCCCTCAAGACCATGGAGCGGGACATGAAGAATGACCAGCACCTGCGGGAGACGGTGAGCGACATCATCAAGAATGTGAAGGCTTAACACACCGGAGCCGGTGCAAAAGTCATACTCATTCAGGGGTCAAACCCCAAAATATGGGGAGAAAGAGGAACAAAAAGGGGAAAATAGACCTAGATATTGTGGTGAAAGGCCGAAACTTTCCACTCTTTCCACATGGTTTTCAACATTCAACTTCCGTTTTTCACAGCGGATGTGGAAAGAACCACGGCTCTCCCCGATTCAACATTCCATTCACAGTTCCTCAACATCTCCGTGGAAAACCAAATCCCCGCATCCCGGCAAGGGTTTGCAGAGTTTTCCACATCTTCCCCACCCCCTACTACGATTACTACAACAAGTTCAATAAAGAAAACAGGTTTTTGCATCGGATCCCATGAGGAACGACAGCAAAACTGACGCAAAAAAGGAGAGAAGAAGATTTGAACATCATCTGCGACAAAACTCTTCTGAGTGCAGCCATTGACGGCGTATCCAAAGCAGTCACTCTGCGCTCTACCATCCCGGTACTGGAGGGCATTTTACTGAAGGCAGAAGGCTTCCAGCTGACCCTCACCGGCTACGACCTCGAAATGGGCATCGTGACCACCATCGAAGCCAATGTCAAAGAACCCGGTGAGATCGTGCTGAACGCCAAGCTGCTCAGCAGCATGATCAGCCGGATGCCGGCAGGCCAGATCACGATCCAGTCTGCCGATAATGGCAAAACCACCATCCAGAGCGGCGTGGCGCAGTTCGAGATCCAGTCCATGTCGGCCACCGATTTCCCCGAGCTGCCCAACACCGGCGCCGAGGAGACCCTGACCATCAAGACCGGCGTGCTCCGCGATATGATCGACCGCACCCTCTACGCTGTCAGCCAGGATGAGAAAAAACCTGCGCATACCGGTGAACTTTTTGAGATAGAGCCGGATAAAATGACCATCGTTGCCCTGGACGGCTACCGTCTGGCCATCGTGGAACGGCCCGTCACTGCCGTCAAGGACATCCGCATCATCGTCCCCAGCAAGACTATGACCGAAGTGTCTCATCTGCTGCCCAACGACGACGAAGAGCCGGTCCACATCTGTGCCAACCGCCGCTACGTCGTGTTCATGACCGCTGGCTACACCATCATGAGCCGCCTCATTGAGGGCGAGTTCCTCAACTATCACAATGTCATTCCGGCAGGCAGCCGCACCCGTGTGACCATCGACACCAAGGAGTTCATCGAGACCATCGAGCGCGCCTCTCTGATTATTACAGAGCGTTTAAAAAATCCCCTCCGCATCACTTTTACAGAGGGTAAAGTCGTCGTCCGCTGCCAGACCAATCTGGGCCGCGTCGTCGATGAGTTCAACGCCGAGTGCGAGGGCGACGAGGTGGAGATCGGCTTTAATAACCGCTACCTGTTGGACGCGCTGCGCAATGCCCGCACCGAGAAAGTGCGGATGGAGATCAGCGGCCCGCTGAGCCCGGTGAAAGTGCTGCCGGTGGAGGGCAATGACTTCCTGTATCTGGTCCTGCCCGTCCGCTTCAAAAACGACTGAGAGGCGTAATAAAATGCAAAAGATCCTCATCCATACCGAATTTATCAAGCTGGACGCCCTGCTGAAATATGCGGGCCTGTGCGAGACCGGCGGCGAAGCCAAGGAGCTCGTTCAGGGCGGGGCCGTGAAGGTCAACGGCGAAGTCTGCACCATGCGCGGCAAGAAGTGCCGCCCGGGCGATACCGTGGAGCTGGACGGCCAGACCATCGAGATCGGGATGGGCGGCTGATGCGGCTGCTCTCTCTCGAAGTCGAAAATTACCGGAACATCGCCTCGGCCAGCCTGACGCCGGGCCGGGAGCTGACTGTCATCTGTGGCAACAACGGCCAGGGCAAGACGAACCTCCTGGAAGCCATCTGGCTGCTCACCGGCGGCAAGAGTTTCCGGGGCGGCAAGGACGCAGAGCTGGTGCGCCGGGGCGAACCCTTCGCCGTGCTCAAAGCGTCCACCCTCCGCGCACAGCAGGAAGAGCAGGAAAAGGAAGAGCCGAACCGCGTCCGCCTGACGGTAGGCGCGCCGGACTCTCCCCGCCCGGGCCGGACAGTCTCGGTGAACGGGGGCGCAGTCAAGCGGGCGGCCAGCCTTGCGGGCAGCTTTCCGGCGGTGGTCTTCGACCCCGGACACCTGAGCCTCGTGAAGGGCGCGCCGGAAGGGCGGCGGAAATTTCTGGACGCGGCCCTCTGCCAGCTCTACCCCGGCTACCTGACCCTCTACCGCCGCTATGTTCGGGCTTTACAGCAGAAAAACGCGCTGCTTCGACGCTCTTCCAATGGTATTGAGCGGCCTTATGCCGAAAAGCGGGCCTTATTAGAAGTGCTGAATGTGGAGCTTGCCCAGCAGGGCGAGGCCATCCAGCAGCGGCGCAGAGCCTATCTCGCCGCTCTCTCCCCGCTGGCCTGTGCCAACTATGAGGAGCTTTCCCGCGGGGCGGAAACACTGAGTCTGCGGTATGCGGCCCAGTTCGAGCCGGGCGGTCTGGCCCAGCTTCTGCGGCAGAAAATGCCCGAAGAGCTGCGGGCCGGGCAGAGCCTCTGCGGCCCTCACCGGGAAGATCTGGACCTTCTTCTGGATGGTCAGCCTGCAAAAGTGTATGCGAGTCAGGGACAGCAGAGGAGCGTCGTGCTCAGCCTGAAAATGGCCGAAGCCGCCGCAGCTGCCTCCATCACGGGCGAACACCCGGTGATGCTGCTGGACGACGTACTCAGCGAGCTGGACGATGGCCGCAAGCAGTATCTGCTCACCCGGATGCGGGAAAAGCAGACCTTCGTGACCAGCTGCGACGACACCGCTTTTCTCAAAACGGACGGCGAGGTCTACCGGATGAACGGCGGCGTGCTGACGAAAGTGTGATGCAATGTATGTACACCTTGGCCGCGATTATGTCCTGAACGACCGGGACATCATCGGCATCTTCAATCTGGAAACGACGACCATCTCACCCCGGGGGCGGGAGTTTCTGAACTACGCCCAGAAAAACGGGGCGGTGGTGAGCCTGTCCGATGAGCTGCCCCAGAGCTATGTGCTGGCAGATTCCCCGGTGGATACGATCTATCTCTCGGAGCTGTCGTCGGCTGCGCTCAAACGGCGCACGGAGATGAAACTGGAATAAGCCAACCAGCGATTTATCGCTTTTACAAATAGTAACGAAAAAACGAAACAAAACAAAAGGGAGAAAGGAAATGGCAGAGGAAATCATTACCAGTACCAACGCAGAAACTGCGACGGACCATGAATACAACGCCAGCGAGATCCAGGTCCTGAAAGGCCTGGAGGCAGTGCGCAAGCGCCCCGGTATGTATATCGGCTCCACCGGCGAGCGCGGCCTGCACCATCTGGTGTACGAGATCGTGGACAACGCCATCGACGAGGCTCTGGCCGGTTACTGCGACCACATCGAGGTCAAGATCCTGAAGGGCGACATCATTCAGGTCACGGACAATGGCCGCGGCATCCCCGTGGACATCCAGGCTGATACCGGTCTGCCTGCCGTCACCGTCGTCTATACCATCCTCCACGCCGGCGGTAAGTTCGGCGGCGAGAACTCCGGCTACAAGGTGGCCGGCGGCCTGCACGGCGTCGGCGCGTCCGTCGTCAACGCCTGCTCGGAGTGGCTGACCGTCAACGTCCGCCGCGACGGCCACGAGTACGAGCAGACCTTCCGCCGCGGCGACCCGGACGGCCCGCTGAAGTGCATCGGCACCGTGGACCCCAGTGTCACCGGCACCCGCGTCACCTTCAAGCCCGACCCGGAGATGTTCAAGGACACCACCGTCTACAACTTCGAAACGCTGGAAAAGCGCCTGCGGGAAGAGAGCTTCCTGAACGCCGGTGTCAAGATCACCTTGACCGACGAGCGCGAACTCTACACCCCCGTCCTCGAGGACGGCAAGGAGGGCGAGCCCACCTACCGCACCGAGGTCATGTGCTACGAGGGCGGCATCAAGAGCTTCGTCACCTATCTGGGCGAGAAGCGCGACCTCGAGGTGCTCCACCCCAACGTCATCTATCTCAAGGGTCAGACCGACCGGGGTATGGCAGAGATCGCCTTGCAGTATAATTCCAGCTACAACGAGCTGCTGCTGAGCTTCGCCAACAACGTCAACACCCCCGACGGCGGCACCCACGAAGAGGGATTCCGCAGCAGCCTCACCCGCGTCTTCAACGACTATGGCCGCAGCCACGGCCTGCTGAAGGACAAGGACGAGAACCTTTCCGGCGCTGACGTCCGTGAGGGCCTCATCTGCGTCATCTCCGTCAAGCTGCAGGAGGCCGAGTTCGAGGGCCAGACCAAGGCAAAGCTGGGCAATACGGAAATTCGAACCCTCGTCTCCAACATGGTCTACTCCAAGCTGATGGAGTTCTTCGAGGAGAACCCCGGCGTGGCCAAGGCTATCTTCGAAAAGGCCACCCAGGCCGCCCGCGCCCGCGCTGCCGCCAAGAAGGCCCGTGAGCTGGTGCGCCGCAAGAGCGCCCTCGAGACCAGCCGGATGCCCGGCAAGCTGGCAGACTGCCGCGAAAAAGACCCCACCCGCACTGAGATCTTCATCGTCGAGGGTGATTCTGCAGGCGGCTCGGCCAAGATGGGCCGTGACTCGGCCATTCAGGCCATCCTCCCCCTGTGGGGCAAGATGCTCAACGTCGAAAAGGCCCGCGCCGACCGTATCTACGGCAACGACAAGCTGATGCCTGTCGTGCTGGCACTGGGCTGCGGCATCGGCGACGAGTTCGATATTTCTAAGCTGCGGTATGACAAAGTGTTCATCATGGCCGATGCCGATGTCGATGGCTCTCACATCTGCACCCTGATGCTCACCTTCTTCTTCCGCTATATGCGCCCCCTCATCGAGCAGGGCCATGTCTATGTGGCACAGCCCCCGCTGTTCAAGGTGCAGAAGGGCAGCACCATCAAATACGCTTACAACGACGCCGAAATGGCCCTGCTCTCGCAGGAGATGCCCGGCGCGAAGATAAACCGCTATAAGGGCCTTGGCGAGATGAACCCGGAGCAGCTCTGGGAGACCACCATGAACCCCGAGAACCGCGTCATCGTCCGCATCACCATCGAGGATGCCGAGAAGGCCGATGAGGCGTTCACCATCCTGATGGGCGATCAGGTGGAGCCCCGCCGCCGCTTTATCGAGACCAACGCCCAGTACGCAAAGCTCGACGTGTAATTGGAGGAAACAATGGAAGAAGATTATGTGATGATACCGGGCAGCGGTACCAAGATGATCATCCGGGACGTCAAGAAGGAGATCGAGACGGCGTTTCTGGATTACTCCATGTCGGTCATCGTGGCCCGCGCCCTGCCGGATGTGCGTGACGGCCTGAAGCCCGTCCACCGCCGCATCCTCTACACCATGCACGAACGCGGCAACGACCCCAGCCATCCCTACCGCAAGTCGGCGGATACCGTCGGTGCTGTGCTGGGCTCTTACCACCCCCACGGCGACGCCTCCGTTTACGACGCCATGGTCCGTCTGGCACAGGATTTCTCCCTGCGCTACCCGCTGGTGGATGGTCAGGGCAACTTCGGCTCGGTCGATGGAGACCCCCCGGCTGCTTACCGTTACACCGAGGCCCGCATGAGCCGCATGGCGGTCGAGATGCTGACCGACATCGACAAGGACACCATCAACTGGGACCCCAACTTCGACGAGACGAAGAAAGAGCCCAGCGTCCTGCCCTGCCGCTTCCCCAACCTGCTGGTCAACGGCAGTCAGGGCATCGCCGTCGGTATGGCCACCAACATCCCGCCCCACAACCTCAGTGAGGTCATCGACGGCTGCGTGGCCTATATCGAGAACCCCGACATCGACCTGCCCGGCCTGATGGAGCACATCAAGGGACCGGACTTCCCCACTGCCGGCATCATCATGGGCCGAAGCGGCATCCGCGCCGCCTACGCCACCGGCCGCGGCAAAATCACCCTGCGGGGCCGTGCTACCATCGAAGAGACCAAGAATGGCCGTACCCAGATCATCATTACGGAAATTCCGTATATGGTCAACAAGGCCCGTCTCATCGAGAACATGGCAGAGCTGGTCAAGGACAAGCGGATCGAGGGCATCACCGGCCTGAACGATGAGACCAACCGCAAGGGTATGCGCATCGTGGTGGACATCCGCAAGGACGCCAACGCGCAGGTCATCCTGAACCAGCTGTACCAGTACACCCAGCTGCAGGATACCGTGGGCGTCATCATGCTGGCCATCGACCACAAGGTGCCGAAGGTCATGACCCTGAAACAGATGATACAGAAGTACGTCGAGTTCCAGGATGAAGTCGTCCGCCGCCGCACTCAGTATGATTTGAAGAAGGCCAAGGAGCGCGCCCACATCCTCGAGGGTCTGAAGAAGGCCACCGACATCGTGGATGAGCTCATCGCTACCATCCGCGCCTGCAAGGGCGGCATGGCCGAGGCAAAGGCCGCCATCATGGAGCAGTTCGGCTTCGACGACCCGCAGGCCGACGCTATCGTGAAATTGCAGCTGGGCCGTCTGGCTGGTCTGGAAATTCTTAAAATCGAGGAAGAGCTGTCCGGCTTGCAGGCAAAAATCAAGGATTGGGAGGACATCCTCGCCAACGACGCCCGGGTGCTGGAGATCGTCAAGAACGAGCTGCTGGACATGAAGAAGCGCTTCGGCGACGAGCGCCGCACCGAGATCCAGTCCGTCACCGGCGAAGTGGACATCGAAGACCTCATCGCCGAGGAGCAGTGCGTCTACACCCTCACCGAGGCCGGCTATATCAAGCGCCAGCTCAAGGCCACCTATCAGGCCCAGAAGCGCGGCGGCCGCGGCATCTCCGGCATGACCCGGAAGGAAGAGGACATCGTGCAGGAGATGTTCGTGGGCTCTACCCATGATTATGTCCTGTTCGTTACCGACAAGGGCCGTCTTTTCCGCATCAAGGGCTACACCATCGCCGAGGGCAGCCGCACCAGCAAGGGCAGCAACATCGTCAACCTGCTGCAGCTGGCCGAGGGCGAAAAGGTCACCAACATGCTCTGCTACCCCAAGGACGAAGACAACAAGGGCGGCTTCGTCACCATGGTCACCAAGCAGGGCCTCATCAAGCGCACCCCGCTGGAGCAGTACGCCAACATCCGCAAGACGGGCCTCATCGGCATTGCGCTCAACGAGGGCGACGCGCTGGCATGGACCCGCCTGACCACCGGCAATGATATGCTCATCGTGGCTACCCGCAACGGTCAGGCTATCCGCTTCAACGAGGCCGATGCCCGCCCGATGGGCCGCAGCGGCCACGGCGTCCGCGCCATCAAGCTGGCCGAGGGCGACGAGGTCGTCGGCGTCTGCATCTGCCGCGAGGGCGGCACGGTGCTCACCGTCACCGAAAACGGCAAGGGCCGGCGCTCTGACATCGACACCTACCGTATCACTGCCCGCGGCGGCAAGGGCATCCGCAACTACGACGCCTCCAAGGACAAGGTGGCAGCCGTCAAGATCGTGGACGACATCGACGATGTGCTGTTGAGCAGTCAGGAGGGCATCATCATCCGCCTGCACGCCAACGAGATCCCCGTCCAGAGCCGCTACGGCTCCGGCGTCCGGGTCATGCGTCTGGGCGAGAACGATAAGGTGATGGTGCTGGCTCGCACCGACCACGACGACGAGGCACAGACCGAGAGCATCGAGGCCGACACCGAGGACGAGCCCACTGCCGAGCAGCTGGCGGAGATGGAAGCAGCCGATGAGGCATCGGCCGCCGAAGCTCCCGAGGCTGACACCGGCGACGAGGAATAAACCTCATTTCCACACATAAACTGACCCTGCGGGGGAGTACACGCTTTCTGCGGTGCTCTCCCGCAGGTTTTTTGCAAAAAATCACGGTTATACTGGACAAATCCGCTGTTTGTGTGGTACGATAGCCGGACAACAAGAAAGATCCTCATGGGGGAGTAGCAGGCGCTGTTTTGCAGGCAGCGCAGCAAGTCAACACAATGACGGCCCGGGCGGCTGTCTGGCTTGCTTTCATTTGCGAGACTCATGTGCTTTGGTGCGAGTACCACGCCCATTCCACATGGAGTCAGTTTGTAAAAATCCGACCCGGAATTGGCGAAATGCGCGCCGATCCCGGGTCTTTTGTCTGCCCACCAATTCCGGTCAAATCAGGAGGCATCGTTATGGAATGGAGTTTTTTGTTTTTCTTCAACAGCGCCCTGCTGGGTGTGGGCCTTGCCATGGATGCGTTTTCCGTCTCGATGGCAAACGGTCTGCACGACCCGCAGATGTCCCGCCGCAGGGGCGCCCAGATCGCAGGCACCTTCGCCATCTTTCAGGCTGTCATGCCCATGACGGGCTGGGTCTGCGTCCACACCATCGTGGAGCTGTTCTCTTCGTTTGAAAAGTTCATCCCCTGGATCGCTCTCATCCTGCTGGGCTACATCGGCGGCAAGATGCTCATTGAGGGCATCAAGGGCGAAGAGGCCGAGGAAGCCGCTGAGCTGAGCGCGGGCGCACTCTTCATGCAGGGCGTCGCTACCAGCATTGACGCGCTGTCGGTGGGCTTCACCATCTCGGAGTACGGCTGGTTCATGGCACTGGTCTGCTCCCTCATCGTGGCGATCGTCACCTTCTTCATCTGCGAGGCCGGCCTTGCCATCGGCAAAAAGTTCGGCACCAAGCTCTCCGGCAAAGCCTCCGTCCTCGGCGGCGTCATCCTCATCGGTATCGGTCTGGAAATCTTCATTTCCGGCATGATGGGCTGAGAAGCACTCAGGCGCTGACGCGCCAGCTCTCCTATTGGGAGAGCTTTTTTTTGAAATTTTACAGAAAAACTACTTGACAATTTCGCTAAAAAAAAAAGTATAATGAAGAAAAAGGTTGTGCATGATTGCAGCGCCGCCTGAGGTGTTTCCGTATGAAATGGAGGAACTGGCTATGAAATTCGTGAAAAAACTTTTGGCTGTCGTATTGGCTGGTACAATGGTGCTCACCCTGCTCACCAGCTGTGGAACATCCAAAACGAAAATTGAAGAGTACATCAAGTCGATGCCTTCGGTTACTTTAGAGTCCATGCTTGTAAATGGGCCTGATTCTCATGTCACACTGAAGCCGGTCAAAAACAATGATGCTGCGCTCTTGGCCAGCAAAGTGAAAGACTGGCTGGCAGCATCTGCAAACGCCGATAAAACCGCTCAGGATTATATGATAGATCTGATGGATGACGATGAAGCATATAATTCGTTTAGAGAAACTTTTGCTGATGATGCTAAGGCTGAGTATGTCGGCATCAGCTTCATAAAGCTTCCTTCTGAAAAATTTGATTCGCAAAATGCATGGATCGCCTACAATCTTATGTCAAAAGAACGCGTTATGATTATTTCCAATTGGGATGCAACTGATGGTTCTGAAGGCACGGTCAGCGTAACTACAGAAAAAATTGGGGATAACACTTATGCTTTTGCTGTGATCCGTACTCCTGGTCATGACTCCGGCACGGGTGGAGACGGCGGAGTCATTATTATGTGATCTTACACCGAACATCTGCCCGGCAGGATTTTCTGCACGGGTTTGATCCAACAATAAAAACGAGACAGGCTTTTCCAAACGGAACTGCCTGTCTCTTTTTTTGCGGCAGATGATTCGGAAATTGAGCCGCTGTCCCACATGGAACATTTATTTTTCGGTCTCCGGTTCAAAATAATCGGCGTACTCCTCGGTGAGCTTGGAGCCCAGACGGCGGATGCCGCCGTAAAGGTGGCGTTCCACCAGCGGCTCAAAGGCCGCGAGGTCACACCGCTCGATGGCGTCGATGAGGTTGTGATGGTCGGCCACCACCTCGGCGAGCCCGCCGGTGGTCAGGGTGTCCAGCATCCGGAAGCGGCTGTAGTCGGCGTGGGCGTTCTGCAGCGTCCGCCAGAGATACATCTTGCCCATGGCAGAGAACCACGTCTCGTGGAGCCGGGTGTCAGCCTCGTAGAGACGGTTGAAGTCCAGCGTCTCGGCCTTGGCCAGCTCGTCGTAGGCGGCGGCACGCTGGCGGATGAGGGCGCGGTGTTCCGGTGTGCAGTGGGGCGCAAAGTCCCGCAGGACCCGGGCCTCTACCGCGATGCGCTCATAGATCAGCTCGTCCACGATGTCCCGGTTCAGCCGGGTGACGGTGGTGCCTTTGTACGGCACGATCTTCACCAGCCCGTTCTCCTGCAGCCGCTGCAGCACCACCCGGATGAGGGAGCGGGGCGCGCCGAAGCGGGTGCAGAGCGGGTTTTCGCTCAGCGAACAGCCGGGCCGGAGGGTCAAATCGATGATCTCCCGCTCGAGGACGGCGTATATTTCAGAATCTGTTTTATACTGTTGTTCCATTGTCATTTTCCTGTCTGATGCCCCAAGCGGGCCATGTCCCGGGCACCGGGAGGCGGAAGTCCATTACCTTTCCGGTGTCGGGATGGATGAAGCGGAGCCGTGCGCTCTGAAGCGCAATGTCTCCCTTGATGCGGCTGCCGTATTTGCCGTCGCCCCAGAGCGGGTGGCGGCGGGACGCGAACTGCACCCGTATCTGGTGGGTGCGCCCGGTGTGGAGGGTGATGTCCGCGAGGCTGGCGCTGCCGTCCGGGGCGGAGGCAGAAATGCGGTATTCCAGCACAGCCTCCTTCACGCCCTTGCGCGGACGGCTCACCGGAAAAACACGGCCTTTCCGGCTGTCCTTGAATAAGTAGTCCCGCAGGACGCCTTCGGCGGGCAGCTTTTCGTCCGGCCCGCCTGCGATGAGGGCACGGTATTGTTTCACGAAAGGCGGCGCGTCCGGTGTGCCGGCGTCAGGCTCGATCCGGCCATCCTGTTCGGCATAAACCTGCTGGCTCTGTGTCACCTGCCGGCTGAGGGCGGCGGCTGCCTGCGGAGTCTTCGCATAGACCATCAGACCCGACACGCCGGTGTCCAGCCGGTGGATGACGCCCACATAGGCGTCGGGCCTGCCCCAGAGCTTCCGCAGGGCGGCGGGTACGCCGTCCTCGCTGGAAAGCCCGGTGGGCTTGTCCAGAACCACGAGGGCGGTATCTTCGTAGAGTATCACAGCCTGCCCTCGTCCACCAGCGCCTTGAGCTTGAGCACGCCCGCGATGGTCTTGCCGTCCTTGATTTCGCCGCTCATGACCATCTCGTAGGCTTTTGCCAGCGGGATGCGGTCGGGCGTCAGGAACTCATCGTCGTCCAGATGCATCTGGGTGGTGTGCAGGCCGGTGGCCACCCACATATAGATGATCTCGGTGTCATAGCCCACCGTGGGGTAGAACTCGCCCAGCGGGGTGTAGTGGTCGGCGGTCAGGCCGCACTCTTCGCCCAGCTCCCGCTTGGCGGCTTCGAAGGGGTCTTCGCCCTTTTCCAGCTTGCCGGCGGGCAGCTCCCACAGCTCCTGCTGCATGGCGTAGCGGAACTGGCGCACCATGCAGAGGGTGCCGTCCTCAAAATACGGTACGATGCAGGCCCCGCCGTGGTGGTGGACCACTTCCCGGATAGAAGTCTCACCGTTTTCCAGCAGAGCCACGTCTTTGGTCAGCGTGACTACCCGGCCTTCAAAGAGAACTTCGCTCGAGAGCGTCTTTTCAAAATGTGCAGCATCCATCGTTTTGTGCCTGTCCTTCCCTGCGCTGTGCAGCGCATGATACTATAGATAAAGTTTACGGCAGAATCTGTACAAATGTCAATTATAAATTTAGAATTTTGTAAGAAAAAGCCTGATGGATACTGGATTTTGGAGCATAACACCGTCATGGATGCAGCAAAGAACACATCTGTAAAAAAGCGCTAAAAAATTTCTTGAATTTTTGTTGTGTTTTTACAGTCGGTTTGCGTTGCCTTTACCGGCGGAATTTGCTATTATATTAGATGAGCAATAGTGCCTTCATGGGGTTCTCCGGCCCCGGGCAGGGCTATTGCCCTTGATGAGCGTGTGCTTTTGTGGAGTTCTCCGGCTCCGGCGAAGTGCGGCGCTTATCAGTTGAGCAATACGTTTTTCAAAGGAGTTCTCCGGCTCCGGTAAAAAGACGTTTGCCCCGCGCAGAAGGTACCAAATTCTGAATGGAGGAAGAAAAATGCCTAGAGCAAAGCAAACCATGGATGGCAATACCGCTGCCGCTCATGTAGCATATGCCTACACGGACGTGGCTGCCATCTACCCCATTACCCCCTCTTCTCCGATGGCTGACTCTGTGGACCAGTGGTCCGCTCAGGGCCAGAAGAACA
>ERZ1106943.1703-NODE-1703-length-21072-cov-9.106200_pt1 | contig 21072 bp, 17 predicted proteins | sample MGYA00403671_ERZ1106943 | MGnify/ENA primary metagenome ERZ1106943 (study PRJEB35170, sample SAMEA104062427) | human gut metagenome | biome: human gut; feature: human-associated habitat; material: faeces | place: Denmark | collected 2012-06-14 ...
CAAAATATTATACATATCTTTGCAACTGGGGATATGGAAGTTACATATCCGTTCCAAATCCATCCGAGACAGCATGGCCGTGGGCCGAGCACGCAAAACCTTAAATAAACCTAAAAGTGCATGGCGCCGATTCCTTATTTCCTGAAATATCCCCAGAATCATCCTGTGCCAGAAATCGCATAATGATAATAATGAAATAAACGATAACTAAAAGCATCAAGACTATGAGAAGAACCTTATTACTGCTGCTCGGAATGTTTCTGACGTTCTCCGCATCCGCCCTCGTAAGAACAGAAGTCCGTCAGGACGGCCTAATCTTTGAAGTTTACAAAACAGTTAAAGAAGGTATGCCTAGAGCCGAACTCGTCGGCCAGTATCTGACCGAGAAAACCGATGTCGTGATTCCATCGTCGGTCACCCTGAACGACACTGTCTATAAAGTCTTTTATATTGACGAAGCATTCAGGAACTGCGAGATGCTGACCTCCGTCAGCATCCCCAATTCCGTGGAATATATCGGTTCCTACGCTTTCTCAAACTGCCCCGGACTGACATCGCTGGACATTCCCGATTCCGTTATCTATCTCGGCTACGGTGCATTCCGTGGAAGCGCCAACCTGTCTTCGGTGAATATAGGAAAATCGGTAACTGAAATATCCATGTCTGCTTTCGAGGGGTGCAAACGCCTGACAACGATAGACCTTCCAGATTCCGTAACAGAAATCGAAGGCTCTGCTTTTGAAGGTTGCACGGGCCTGACCACGGTCACGATGGGCAATTCAATAAAAAAGATTAGGGGGAGTGCTTTCAATAGCTGCAGCCGACTGCAATCGATAGAACTACCGCCTTCCGTCGCCTATATCGGCGTCTATGCTTTCAGCAGATGTACCAGCCTGACCTCAGTAGACCTTCCGGATGCCCTGTATTCGATTGAATCCAACGCTTTCGACGATTGCCCTAATATTCGCGAGGTGTACTATGAGACAGTAAATCCCACCATAGCATTAGAAAATATCTTTACGAAGGAAGTATACGAGAACGCAACCCTCTACATCGGGAAAGGCGCACTTGACAAAGTCCGTACCACCAGGCCATGGTATCTGTTTAAAAACGTACAGGAAAGAGTCTTTACCGGCGTCGATAAAGTCGCCCCGGACAACGAAGACATAGACTTCGGCGCCCCCGTGGAAGTCTACAATATGGAAGGCGCGCTCGTGTCGAAAAGCGTCGAGGACCTCACCCCCGGCCTCTATATTGTCCGCCAGGGCAAGAACGTGAAGAAATTCAGCGTGAAGTAATCATAGCGAAGAACTGCCTGCTAAAATAAAGAAGATAAAAAATCGTCAACGAGTCGTTGACGATTTTTTTTGAAATTCTCGGCTGTAATGATTAACTTTGCACCGTGTATACACAAGCGACAACAGCGGTGTGCCGGAGGGCATTGCCGCAGAGGCATAATTTTCCGGCCTGTCATTCCCAACATCCGTTATGCCGGATTATCCGTAATCACCTCAGAATATCATTACCAAAATACCTTAATGCAATAATCCGATGAATAAAACTTCACTTATTCTCGCAAGTGCTCTTCTGACATCGTGCTGCAGCGTATTGGCAGCCGAAAAAGTGTCCGAAGTCTGGGTCCCGGACCTGGGCAACGGCAAGTACCTCAATCCCGTGATCAATGCCGACTATTCTGACCCAGATGTAGTCAGAGTGGGCGACGACTATTACATGACAGCGTCGAGTTTCTGCGACATTCCCGGACTTCCCATCCTCCATTCGAAAGATCTTGTAAACTGGACCCTCATAGGCCATGCCATCGCGGAAATGCCCGAGTACGCCCAGTTCGTGCCCGACCCTAACCACGGCGGCGCGGTATGGGCCCCGGCGATACGTTTCCACAACGGCGAGTACTACATCTACTGGGGTGACCCCGACCTGGGCATCTTCATGGTCAAGACCAAGAATCCCGCCGGACCGTGGGAGGCACCCGTCCTGGTACACAAGGCCAAGGGCATTATAGACACCTGCCCTTACTGGGACGAGAACGGCAAGGCATACATAGCCCACGGCTACGCAGGCTCTCGCGCCGGCGTCAAGAGCATACTCGGCATGATAGAGATGACTCCCGACGGCACAAAGACAATCGGTCAGGACCGCATGATTTATGACGGCCACCTCGAGAATCCAACCATCGAGGGCGCCAAGATGTACAAGCGCGGCGACTACTACTATATCTTCTCTCCGGCCGGCGGTGTAGCCACAGGCTGGCAGGAAGTGCTACGCTCGAAAGACATATGGGGCCCCTACGAGACCCGCAACGTCATGGAACAGGGCAAGACCGACATCAACGGCCCCCATCAGGGCGCATGGATCGACACTCCTGACGGCAGCCAGGACTGGTTCATCCACTTCCAGGACAAAGGTCCCTACGGCCGCGTCGTACTACTCGAGCCCATGAAGTGGAACAATGACGGATGGCCCGTGATAGGCGTGGACCCCGACGGCGACGGCCGCGGCGTTCCCGTCAACCAGTACGCCAAGCCTAAGGTCGGCAAGAACTACCCGAAGGCCACACCGGCTGACAGCGACGAGTTCGACTCCACGACCCTCGGCCTGCAGTGGCAGTGGAAGGGCAACCCATCGGCACTGTGGTACTTCGCCGACGCCGCCAACTCGCGCCTGAAACTGTTCTCGCACAACACCGAGAACGCCAAACGCCTGTACGACATGCCCAACCTGCTCCTGCAGAAATTCCCCGCACCAGACTTCACCGCCACCGCCAAGGTAGAGTTCGCCCCCCGCATGAAGGACGACAAGATGCAGGCCGGCGAGCGCGCAGGCATCACCGTCATGGGCTATGACTACGAGGCCCTGGCGCTCGAGGCCCGCGCCGACGGCATATACCTAGTCTCGATCGAGTGCGCCAAGGCCAACAAGGGCGGCGAGGAGAAAGTATCAGGCGAAGCCGTGAAAATCAGTGACGGCCCCACATCGGGCACAGTCTACCTGCGTGCCAAAATCGAGCGCAAGGGCGTGAAGAAACCCACACAGAAACCCGACTACAAGTGCGAGGCCACATTCTACTACAGCCTCGACGGCAAGAAGTACACCAAGTTCGGCCCCGTGCTCAACGTCCGCGAGGGCCACTGGATAGGCGCGAAGATAGGCATGTTCTGCACCCGTCCCTGGACCTCGAACGACAGCGGATGGCTGGACATCGACTGGTTCCGCATCACAAAATGAGACCGAGGAGCACAACCAAAGAACATACTTTTAAAAGCCACATAACAATAATCCAATAAGACATTGAAAGATGGATTTTAAAGAAGTAAACGAACGATATACTCTTCCCGAGGCCATCAAGGAGGCACAGCGCTGCCTCCACTGCAAGGTCCCAGGATGCAAGAAGGGCTGTCCCATAAGCAACGAGATTCCCGACTGGATCGCCGAACTGGCCAAAGGCAACTTCGGCAACGCCGTATCCATAATCAACAGCCGCAGCAATCTGCCCGCAGTGTGCAGCCGAGTGTGCGCGCACGAGAAACAATGCGAGGGCAACTGCGTCCTGGCCAAGAAAGGGCAGGCCATCCACATAGGCCGTCTGGAACGATTCATCTCAGACTTCGACACCGAGGCCGCGTTCTCGCACGAGGGTCTGCCCGAGAAGTCGCGCGGCCGCGTGGCCGTCATCGGCAGCGGACCGGCCGGACTCACCATCGCAGGCGACCTGTCCCGCAGGGGCTTTGCCGTGGAAATCTTCGAGATGGAGCCAGAGCCGGGCGGCGTACTGATGTTCGGCATCCCCGAATACAGGCTTCCGAAAGATGTCGTGCGCCACGAAATCAAGAAAATCGAGAATCTCGGCGTCGTATTCCACATGTCGACGACCGTGGGCGAGGAACTGACAGTCGACGATCTGTTCGCCCGCGGCTTCGACGCCATATTCATGGGTACAGGCACCGGTGTTCCCAAGCGCCTGGACATCCCTGGAATCACACATCCGGGCGTCCGCCAGGCGATACGCTTCCTGCGCCGCGTCAGCCTCTATGAGAACGGCCTGATGAGCCGCGACGAGGTTGTGGTAGGACCCGGCGACCATGTATTCGTGGTCGGCGGCGGCAACACCGCCATGGACGCCGCCCGCACCGCGCTGCGCATGGGCGCCGACGAGGTGACCGTCATCTACCACCGCTCGATAGACACCATGAAGGCACTGCGCAGCGAATATGACGAGGCTGTGGCCGAAGGCGTCAAATTCCTGTGGAACACATCGATAAAAGAAATCGAGGGAGAGGAAGGCTCGCCCAAACTCACCGCCATAACCATCGACACCGAGGGCAAGATAAGCCGTGTGCCCGCACAGCATGTGATCCAGGCCGTAGGCAGCGCGCCGGCATCGCGCATCGTGTCGACCACCGATGGCATCGAGACAGACTCGCGCGGCTATGTGACGGTACGCGAGAACCCCTACGGCATGACAACGCGCAACGGCGTGTTCGCCGGCGGCGACGTGACCGCACGTCCCGCTACGGTAGTCCACGCCATGGAGGACGCCAAAAAGGTAGCCGAAGGCATCGCGAAATATGTGGATGCCGTGAAACTCATGCAGGAAATCCAAAAATAAGTGCTACCTTTGCGAGAACCTTAATCGCACTATATCAAACCAAAATACAAAAATAAATCTATCACCAAACCAATTATGAGCAAAGTTGTTACTCTCGGCGAGATTATGCTCCGCCTTTCTCCCGAAGGATCCAAACGTTTCGTCCAGGTCGACTCGTTCGACGTCATCTGGGGCGGCGGTGAGGCCAATGTCGCCGTATCGTGCGCAAACTACGGCCATGACGCATGGTTCGTATCCAAACTTCCCACCCACGAAATCGGCCAGGCCGCAGTGAACGCCCTGCGCCGCTACGGCGTGCACACCGGCGCCATCGCCCGCGGCGGTGACCGTGTAGGCATATACTACTGCGAGACCGGCGCATCGATGCGTCCCTCGAAGGTCATCTATGACCGCGCCCACTCGGCAATCGCCGAAGCCAACCCCGAGGACTTCGACTTCGACGCAATCATGGAAGGCGCCGACTGGTTCCACTGGTCGGGCATCACCCCCGCTATCTCGGACAAGGCTGCCGAACTGACCCGCCTTGCCTGCGAGGCAGCAAAGCGTCACGGCGTGACCGTATCGTGCGACCTCAACTTCCGCAAGAAACTCTGGACATCCGAGAAGGCCCAGTCGATCATGCGCCCCCTCATGAAATATGTAGACGTCTGCATCGGCAACGAGGAAGACGCCGAACTCTGCCTTGGCTTCAAGCCCGAGGCTGACGTGGAGGCCGGCGAGACCAACGCCGAAGGCTACAAGGGCATCTTCAAGGCCATGGCCAAGGAATTCGGCTTCAAATATGTAGCATCGACCCTGCGCGAGTCGTTCTCCGCCACCCACAACGGCTGGAAGGCCATGATATACAACGGCGAGGAGTTCTACGAGAGCAAACGCTACGACATCAACCCCATCATCGACCGCGTAGGCGGCGGCGACTCGTTCTCAGGCGGCCTCATCCACGGCCTTCTGACAATGCCCACCCAAGGCGAGGCCCTCGAGTTCGCAGTTGCAGCATCTGCCCTGAAGCAGACCATCAACGGCGACTTCAACCTTGTCTCGGCAGCCGAGGTCAAGGCTCTTGCCGGCGGCTCGGCAAACGGCCGCGTACAGCGCTAACCACAGACACAGAACCATTCGGAGATGTTCGTCGTGCAACATCTCCGAATATAATTTCAACGAAAAAAATGGCAAAATTCAATAAACTTCAAGTATCAAACAAGATGGAGGCCGCTCCCATGGTTCCCGTCTTCTACCACAAGGATGCCGCCGTTGCCTGCGCAGTAGTCAAGGCCTGCTACGAGGGTGGTGTCCGCTGCTTCGAGTTCACCAACCGCGGCGACTTCGCCCACGAGGTGTTCGAGGAGGTCGTTAAATTCGCCGCCAAGGAATGTCCCGACATGGCTGTCGGCGTAGGCTCGGTAGTCGAACCCGGCACAGCATCACTGTACATGCAGCTCGGCGCCTGCTTCGTCGTAGGCCCGCTGTTCAACCCCGAGGTCGCCCGCGTATGCAACCGCCGTCAGGTTCCCTATATCCCCGGCTGCGGCACAGTCAGCGAGATCGGCGCCGCCCAGGAGGTTGGCTGCGAGGTCTGCAAGGTGTTCCCCGGCGATGTCCTCGGCCCGAAATTCGTCAAGGGCCTCAAGGCTCCGATGCCCTGGACCAAAATCATGGTCACCGGCGGCGTAGAGCCCACATCCGAAAACCTCGCCGGATGGTTCGGCGCAGGCGCCGACTATGTAGGCATGGGATCCAAACTCTTCCCCAAGGACAAGGTAGCAGCCCAGGACTGGCAGTATGTCACCGACAAGTGCCGCGAAGCCCTCTCGTACTGCAAGAAGTAATAAACACAGACTATAGCCGTCACAGGGATTCAGCTCGCTGTGGCGGCTTTGTCGCTTAATATCCGCTACACCATAAAACACCATGGATAAAAAACTAATGAATTCGGCAGCCGACAACATCCGCGTGCTGGCAGCCGCTATGGTCGAGAAGGCCAAGTCGGGCCATCCCGGCGGTGCAATGGGCGGCGCTGACTTCGTCAACGTGCTCTACTCACAGTTCCTCGTCACCGATCCCGACAATCCCGAGTGGTTCGCCCGCGACCGCTTCTTCCTCGATCCGGGCCACATGTCGCCAATGCTCTACTCGGTGCTCGCGCTGCAGGGCCACTTTACCACCGACGAACTCGCACAGTTCCGCCAGTGGGGCAGCCCCACTCCCGGTCACCCCGAACTCGAGGTCGCCCGCGGCATAGAGAACACCTCCGGTCCCCTCGGCCAGGGCCACGTGATGGCCCTCGGCTCGGCAATCGCCGAACGCTTTCTCGTAGCCCGCTTCGGCGATGTCTGCGCACACAAGACCTACACCTTCATCTCGGACGGCGGTGTACAGGAGGAAATCTCGCAGGGCGCAGGCCGCATAGCAGGCTATCTCGGACTGAACAACCTCATCATGTTCTATGACTCGAACAAGGTGCAGCTCTCGACCATGGTCGACGCCGTCGACCGCGAGGATGTAGCCGCCAAGTACCGCGCATGGAACTGGAACGTGCTCGAAGTGGACGGCACCGACCCCGAGGCCATAGCCAATGCTCTCGACCTGGCCAACGAGGAGAAATCGCGCCCGACCATCATCATCGGCCACACCGTGATGGGCCGCGGCGCCGTGACAGCCGATGGCGAAAGTTATGAAGGCAAGTGCGACACCCACGGCAACCCGCTGAGCAAGTCGGGCGCCGACTACGCCGCAACAATACGTCACCTCGGAGGCGACCCCGAGAACCCCTTCGTCATCCGCGATGAGGTCAAGAAACTCTACGCCGACCGCGCCGAGGCCCTACGCAAGGAGGTTGCAGAACGCCACGCCGCCGAAAAGGCATGGGCCGAGGCAAATCCCGAGAAGGCAGCCCTGCTTCGCGAATACCTGTCGGGGAAGGCTCCCAAGGTCGACTATGCCTCGATTGAGATCAAGCCCAACAGCGCCTCGCGCGCCGCATCGGCAGCAGTCCTATCGGTTCTGGCCAAGAACGTCGGCAACATGCTCGTGGCAAGCGCCGACCTCGCGAACTCGGACAAGACCGACGGCTTCCTCAAGCAGACCCACGCACTCGCACCCGGTGACTTCAGCGGAGCATTCCTCCAGGCCGGCGTCAGCGAACTCACCATGGCCGTAATCATGAACGGCATCGCCGCCCACGGCGGCGTAATCGGCGCCTGCGGCACATTCTTCGTGTTCTCAGACTACATGAAGCCCGCTGTCCGCATGGCCGCGCTAATGGAACTTCCCGTGAAGTACATCTGGACACACGATGCATTCCGCGTAGGCGAGGACGGTCCGACCCACGAGCCAATCGAGCAGGAGGCACAGATACGCCTGATGGAGCAGATCACAAACTTCTCGGGCAAGATGGCCCTTCTGGCACTGCGTCCCGCCGACCGTTTCGAGACCATCGTCTGCTGGGAGATGGCCATGGACAATACGGACACTCCCACCGCGCTCATCTTCTCGCGCCAGGATCTTCCCGACCTGCCCGGCACATGCTACGAAAAGGCTCTCGGCTGCAAGATGGGCGCATACGTTGTCGTCGAGGCCGAGAATCCCGATGTCACCCTGCTGGCCAACGGCTCGGAGGTCAGCCTGCTCTGCGACGTAGCCGAACTGCTCATGGCCGAAGGCATCCGCGCACGCGTGGTGTCGGTTCCCTCGGTAGGCCTGTTCAAGCACCAGAGCGCCGAATACCGCGACTCAGTGCTGCCCGCATCCGTACCCGTCTACGGCCTCACCGCAGGTCTGCCTGCATCGCTGCTGCCCCTGGTCGGCTGCAACGGCCACATCCAGGGCATGGAGCGTTTCGGCGCATCTGCCCCCTACAAGGTTCTCGACGAGAAATTCGGCTACACACCCAATGCCGTGCTCGCCAACGTCAAGGCTTTCCTCAACAAGTGAAACGCTGACTGATCCCTTGCCCCATAACGCAATCAGGCGGGAAATCCGGAATCCGGATTTCCCGCCTGGCTTATTGGACCATGCCTGAAAGTTCAGGCGCAAAGAGGTATATCAGACTGTCTTCTCGTCGAGATAGGGATTGAGTTTCTTCCACTCGTCGATGGGAGGCATGACACCCATGGCGATGACCTCGTCGCGGAGTGCGCAGAGGTGCTTGTAACTCTGCTCGAGTTCGGCCATCTCGGCGGGAGTCCCCTTGACGGGTACGCAATGTACGCCGTTCTTGTCGATGGTGGTCTCGGTGGCCATCATGATGTGGCTGAAACGGTCGTTGTTGACATAGCGTCCTGCGGGCCAGCGGAAGGGCTTGCCACCCATGGCTGCCGCAATCATCTCGATCGAGAGGTAAGAGGGGCTCTGGAACGAGGAGCGGCCGCGCAGGTTAATGATATTCTTGCCGCCCTGGATAACACGCTGCTGGATTTCTTCCCAGTCTTTCTCAGGCATTTCGGCGGTGCCGATGATTTCACTGAGGGGCTTGCCGTTGACAGTGCATGTCGAGGCGAATACAGCCATCTGCTCGCCGTGGCCGCCGTATGTGCGGGCGTTGACGACCTTGTCCGGAGCGATTTTGAAGTACTTGGCGAGTTCGGAGCGCAGACGGGTGGAGTCGAGGGCTGCGAGAGTGGTCACGCACTCGGGCTTGACACCTGCGTAGAGCAGAGTGATCAGGCCGGTGATGTCAGCGGGGTTGAAGATTACGGTGATGTGCTTTACGTCGGGGCAGTATTCCTTGACGTTCTTGCCGAATTCCTCGGCGATGCCTGCATTGCCCTTCAGCAGGTCCTCGCGGGTCATGCCTGCCTTGCGGGGAGCACCACCCGAGTTGACGATATACTTGGCGCCTGTAAGAGCCTCTTTCACGTCAGAGGTGAAAGTCAGGTTGAAGCCTTCCATGCCGCACTGGAGGAGTTCCTCGGCGACACCTTCCAGACCGGGTGCATAGGGATCATAGAGGCAGATGTTGGGGGTGAGGTTCATCATCATGGCTGTCTGGGCCATGTTCGAGCCAATCATGCCGGCAGCGCCGACGATGACAAGTTTGTCGTTAGTCAGAAAATTCATTGTTCTATGCTAATTTTTTGTTAAAAAACTTTGTTCACGAAAATAACAATGCGGAACCCCGCAATAGTTGTTGCAAAAATATAAAAAATTCCGTTTCCCTGTCAAATATTTCAAATAAATTCACAAGTTTTTCACTGCCGAAACGGAAATTTTTCACCTCTTTCGAAATTTCATGCGATTCGGACATTTAAATGAAGTAAAAAACGACCGTGACACACAATAAAATCACGCGGGATGTTGTTTGTTATAATAGTATTTACTAATTTTGCGCGACTTTTCGGTAAGGTCCGACAATACATAACGCCGCACCTCTCCCCGAAAAAGCCCCGACAGAAAAGGCAAGTTCACACAAGGCAATAACAATCAGATTAATAAACACCAAACTAAGCATACATCATGTACTGGACACTTGAATTAGCATCTAAACTCGAAGACGCACCCTGGCCCGCAACCAAAGACGAACTCATCGACTACGCCCAGCGTTCCGGCGCCCCCCTCGAAGTCATCGAGAACCTACAGGAAATCGAAGACGAAGGCGACACCTACGAAAGCATCGAAGACATCTGGCCCGACTACCCCTCCAAAGAAGACTTCTTCTTCAACGAGGACGAGTATTGATAAGCATATAAACATTTATTATCCTTATAATCAGCGAGATAAGCAAATATAATTTGTTTGTCTCGCTGCTTTTTATAGCCTTTTATAGCATAGTTTGTTTGCCTCAAATGCGGAATTTTCGGTTGAAATATTAGTTTGTTTGTCTCAAATTCATTATCTTTGTAGTCGTTTGTGAGTATTCACTTAACCTCCTCAATTATGGGCAGACCGAAAAGACAATACCCTTTGGGAAAATATCGCCTGCGGGCGGGCAAACATCCTGACAAATCAAAACCATGTACCGTTGTATTGGAATACACGTGGAATCGGCAAATATTCAGGAAGACCACCAATATTCTTGTCCGGGAATGTGACTGGAATCAATCTCTTCATCAAGGCAGAGGCGGTGTCCGTGTTTCATACGGATCGGAATCAGCACGCACCAATGCGTTACTCCTTGCCCGTGTGACCAAGATAGACAACCTGCTCGCCGAGTACAACCAAAATCATCCCAATCAGATTACAGCACAAGTAATCAACGATATTCTGGCAGACAAACCCATCACCCGCAAGGATAATGGTAAGGACTTCATTGATCTTGCATTGGAAAGACTTGAATCAGACTACAGCCGAAATCGAATAGGCCGAAGCCGTTACCAAAATGGTGTCAGTGGCATGAATATTTTCAAGTCGTTTCTGCGGGCGGAGGGTAAAGGTACATATAAACAGGATGGCCTGTATGTAAGCGAAATCACAGTCGAGCTTATTGAGGACTATATCAAATGGCGAAGACTCGTAAAACAGAATTCGGACGCCACTATCAACCATGCGCTGACACCTATAATGAAGGCTTGTGCATACGCCGCCGACATCAACCTTATTCCGGCTTCCATCAATGCCAGGATACAAGATATGCGCATAGTTCCAAAGATACAGCTTTCATCGGACGATGCAGAATTCGACGGCAAGAGCCTTTCACATGAAGAGATGGGAAAGCTCATCACCTATTATAATGAGTGTCGCGAGCCTCGACGCAGGGAATTTATCGAAATGTTCTTGTTCGCGTTCCATGCCTGCGGTCTCCGTGTCGTGGATGTAATGACATTGCAATGGTCAAATATTGACTTCAATCGTAAGGAGTTGCGGAAGATAATGATTAAGACTGGTAAGCGGCACATCATTCCCCTGACGGATCCAGCCATCGGTATTCTCAATATCTGGAAAGAGAAGAGAGGCGACAGCCGCTATGTTTTTGATTTGGTCAAGGATAATCTTGATATAGACAATGACGAAGCATTGTATAAGGCAAGGAACAATGCCACCAAGTGCATTAACCAATCACTGACGGTAGTCGGCGAAGCTCTCAGTCTTAAATTCCCACTGACCATGCATGTCGCGCGCCATACATTCGCAGTCTTCGCTCTCAATAAGGGGCTTTCAATGTCAGTTGTCAGCCGCCTGTTAGGGCACGGAAGCACCGACATTACCGAAAAAGTATATGCACGCTTCCTCCCAGAGACCCTCTCCACCGAAGTCGCACGCCTTGCAGGAGACATCAACTCATTGTCAATAATTTAAGAAATGCCGTAAATATTTATTACTTTCGCATATGGAAACCAACGAAATAGTCCTATACCAGCCAAATGAAACGATGAAACTTGAGGTTCGCCTCGAGAATGAGACTGTTTGGCTCACACAACAGCAAATAGCCGATTTATTCGGCACTAAACGACCAGCGATTACCAAGCATCTTTCCAATATCTTCAAGTCAGGAGAATTGGAAGAAGAAAGCACATGTTCCATTTTGGAACATATGGCTGCTGACGGCTCAAGAACATATTCTACAAAGTATTACAACCTAGACGTAATTCTTTCAGTTGGTTATCGAGTCAATAGCGTCAATGCCACAATGTTCCGGCGATGGGCGAATCAAGTCTTAAAAGAATACCTTCTTCGCGGATATTCTGTGAATCAGCGACTGATGCAGATAGAAGATAGGATTGACAGACGATTATCTGAGCATGACAGGCATCTGTTGATGTTGGATGAAAAGGTAGATTTCTTCGTAAGGACTTCATTACCACCCAAGGAAGGAATTCTGTTTCAAGGTCAGATATTCGATGCCCATGTGATAGTATCAAAGCTCGTTGAATCTGCCAATACGCGCATAGTTCTGATTGATAATTATGTAGACGCGACTGTTTTGACACAGCTTGATAAAAGAAAGCCGGGAGTCAAAGCCACCATTTACACGCAGGAAATCAAGCCCATACTCCGTCAGGATCTACGGCGACATAATCAGCAATATCCCGAAATCACAATCCATGTATATCATGGAGCCCATGACCGTTTTCTGATAATCGACGAGACGGTGTATCACATCGGTGCATCGCTCAAAGATCTTGGCAAGAAACTTTTTGCTTTCTCTGAGATGACAGCGATGACCGGCACAGAGCTATTGTCTAAACTGTAAATCTCTACGATTAGAGGACTAAACACATTCATAAGATTTAAAGGAGGTGACGAGCCTCCTTTTTTATGTCCGTATCAAATTTTGGAGCCGGAATCATAGAGTCAGAGTGCCGGAATATAGTGCCGATTTTGTGATTTGGTTATACCAAGCTAAAAATCAGGGCATTTCGTGTGCATTATTTCTAAATCCATGGCTAATGAGATACTTTTGCAACCGATTTGAAAATGATGGCGGATAAATCCGCAGCGCAAAAAGAATAACGAAAACATAAATGCCAAAATCAAGTAACACAATTACCACAGCGGAGGACATGCTCAAAAGGATCCTCTATCTGCTTGAGGAATCGCAGGAACGAAGCACCTTGGGCAATGGCACTTCAAACGAGTGCCGCATCTACACCAACAAAGAGCTGATGAAGCTGCTCGGTGTGGAAAGCCGTTATCTCAAAAACCTACGTGATAATGGCTACCTCTCCTATTCAAGACACGGGGATAAGTTCTGGTACACACAGAATGATGTTGACACCTTTCTTCAACGCATCAAGTATGAAGCATTTGCCAGTGGAGGGGGTGCAGGATGTTGACGCCATCTGACCCTATTAAGCTGCTTCCAGCTTATGTCGATCAACCCGTTCACTGCAATGCGGCATCAAATGATGAGATGCAGGCAAAGGATGTAGGGTATGCTGACATGAGCAAAATGACCTGTCAAATCAAATTGAAAGCGAATGTCCCTATATCCGAGTAGGCACGGATTATTACCGGGAGGTGTTGCGTCCGCAGGCGAACGGCACCACTTGCAAGTGTCTTGTCTATTGGAAGGCTTCGACTATCAAGGGTGACCACGGGAAGGACTATCTGAACGATGTGCCGAAGTATGACTGCTTTTGCACCGTTCCGAGCCATACCGACTATAACAAGATAATCGGCAACGCCTACAACCTTTATGAGCCAATCACCCATAAGCCGATGCCGGGAGACTGGAGCGCGATTGACGGCTTGCTTCGCCACATCTTCGGGGAGCATTACGAGTATGGTCTTGACTATATACAGTTGCTGTATCAGATGCCGCTTCAAAAGTTGCCGATACTGATATTGGTGTCGGAGCAGCGTAACACCGGCAAGACCACTTTCCTCAATCTTCTCAAGGTGATCTTTCAGGACAACGCGACCTTCAACACCAACGAGGACTTCCGCAGCAAGTTCAATTCCGACTGGGCGGGTAAGCTGCTTATCATGGTCGATGAAGTTCTGCTGTCGCGCCGCGAGGACTCAGAGCGACTGAAGAATCTCAGTACGGCAACATCCTACAAGATGGAGTCCAAAGGCAAAGACCGAAACGAGATTGCCTTCTTCGGCAAGTTCGTCCTCTGTTCCAACAACGAACATTTTCCTATTGTAATTGACCGCGAGGAAGTGCGATACTGGGTTCGTAAGGTCAACTCTTTGGAAACTGACGACCCGTTCTTCATGAAGAAACTTGTGGCACAGATTCCGGCGTTTCTCCATTTCCTTATGCAGAGAGAACTGTCGGTGCAATGCGAAAACCGAATGTGGTTCAGTCCGGAAAGACTTCGCACCGCAGCCCTCAACCGTATCGTAATCTCCAACCGCTCGAAGATAGAGTTTGAGGTTGCCGAACTGCTCATGGATATAATGGACAGTACCGGCGAATCATCGATATCTTTCGTTGTTAACGACATCGCTACTTTGCTCACATACCGGAATGTCCGTGCCGACACAAGCGAGATACGCCGCCTGTTACAGATATATTGGCACCTCAAGCCTGCATCAAACTCACTCACCTATCGAGCTTACGCAGTCGGCATGTTCCCGGCGAAGTACACCGCTAAGAACGCCGTCGGCAGATACTATACCGTTACCAAAGATTTTATTCTGAATTTATCATTATTCTGATGAAATGATGAAAGAATAAATGAAGGGAAAGAAAGTCAGCAAGTTACAGTGGTGTAGGCCCTCATCAAATGGATTCGTGGATGTTGAAAAGCCTCCCATTCTTCCCCTTTCATTCAATATTATTTGATGATGAATTGAATTGACCTGTAATACTGCAAGTTACACACACTTTCATCATTTCATCAAAAATCAGCCACATTTACGTTTAGACAGTTGCCTCTTGTAAACCGGGAATACACGGTTTCGTAGCATCCGGAAAGACGGAGCGAGATTGCTCGCAATAATAACCTTCAAGGTATAGCCTAATATACCTTCATGCGAAGGTTGGCGGCTTTCTGTGCGGAAAGAGGAGGCGGCGCAAGCGCAACTATGAACCGCTTTTAATCAACCTAACCAATTACACCAATAACTTTATGTCTTCACCTAAACAGATGATGGACTTCAAGCCTGTCAAATCAGTCGATGCCAATGTCAGCAATGAACATCAGCGCAACTGGAGCAATGAACTCTTCGAGCGAAAGGCCAAGAATCCAGACCACAATTACGACCGCTCCCGAACCGCCTTGAATTTTCAAGTCGGACCCGGAGGCAGGATAACCGCAGTCAACAAATCGCGGCGTATCGGCGACAGAGTCGAGGAGATAATCAAAGAACATCTCCGACCCGATGCCCGTGTTACCGCCATATCCAACCGTGCTGTCATGGTCGTATTCGGCGGCAACCGTGAGCGGATGCGTGAGATGGCTTTCGGCTCTCAGGAGCTGAACGAGTATGAGGAAACCAACGGTCATCTTATCCGGCAACCCGAAATCGAGCGATGGGCAAAGGATGTGTACGGTTTTGTATGCCGTGAATTCGGAGAAGAAAACGTAGCCTCGTTCATTGTCCATCTTGACGAGACGGGACCACATGCGCATTGTGTTTTCGTGCCGTTGACCGCCGACGGACGCCTCTGCTCAAAGGAAGTGCTTGGAGGTAAGAACAAGATTGAGGCGCGGCAGCACATGAGAGACCTGCACACCCGGCTTGCCGAAGTGAACCGCAAATACGGGTTCGACCGTGGCGATGACATCCACGAGACCGGCGCACGGCATCGCTCGACTGCTGAATACAACCGCGACCTTCACCGTGAGAACGCCAGGCTCGAAACTCTTATAAGCGACAAGTCCGGGCTGTTGGGCCAACTCGAAGACCAAATCAAGAAGGCTGAAACGCGCGTCAAAGGACTTACGACCATGATTGCGAATCTCGAAAGACAAGAGGCAGAGCTGAATGACGAGATCGCTCAGTTGAAGTCAGACATAGAGAATGGTGCCGGTGATGTTTCCGAATTGCGTTGTCGCATCGCGTCCTTTGAAGCCCGACTTGAATCTACCGGACAGAAACTCGCCGACAAACGCGATAAACTCAAGCTCGCCGACCGACAACTTGCCGGGCTTCAGGATAAACTTGATGCCCTCAGTGAGAAATGCGATAATGCTCAAAAGAATTTCCACGAATTCACTGAAAAGAATCAGGAGCAGGTTCGTATGAGGCTGACCGATGCCGTCTTTGCCAGAATGATTGTCGATGTCCGTTCACTGCTGGACACTATGCCTCCGGAACAGAAAGCCTATATTGACGGCGACTTTCTCACAGCAATCGCCGAACAGCCAAATGAGATTCTTAAGTGTGCGATGTATCTGTTTCTCGGCTATCTCGACGGCGCAACCCAATTCGCCCAGTCATGCGGCGGTGGAGGCGGTGACACATCGCTCCCTTGGGGTCGCAAGGAAGATGAGGACGATCGACGCTTCGCCTACCGCTGCATGATGCAGGCCCACAAGATGCTGAAACCGTCTCAGCAAAAGCACGGTATCCGTCGCTAATGTTAAAAATATTTCATCGCATACAGCTTAAATCACGCAAAATTTAGCTAATTTTGCAATCGAAAACAATAATCTTCGACCCATTATTTTATGCGTACTCGATTCTCCATATTTTCGCTCGTACTGTTGTTGTCAGTATTTCCGATGATGATTTCTTCTTGTTCGTCATCGGCTAAATTGGTCGTTTCAAATGGAGCTAACATATCTAAATACAAGTATGTGAGTTTCGGCAAAGAACAAACCGGAGATAGGGAATTGGATGATGTTATGCTATTAGTCCAAAATGAAATTGCAAATACTAAATTGCAACCAATATCCTTAGCGTATGCTCCTGATGATTATTTAGGCTATACCCTTACACCTCATATAAATGTTAAGTCAGAAAAGTGGGATGGTGGACATACCTACATTACCATAACTTTTTATGACCTTTACACAGACCAAAGCGTTGCCGTTGTTAAAAGTAGTGGTATTGGATTGTCAATATCACAAGACCAAAAATTAGCTTTGGGGGCTATTCGGAAAAAACTACAAACTATTTTCGGCAAAAAAGAATAGTATGGCAAAAATCCTCTCTCAAAATTATAGCTACGCTAATAATTCAAGCGGTGATCTTATAAATGTTTCAACTGCTCAACGTAACGAAAAATATTTTTGCCCTATATGTGGAGAAATAATGAATCCGCATATGGGCAAAGTGCGTAGATGGCATTTCGTTCATAAAAATGCGGGGAACTGTTCTTATGAATCATATCTTCATAAGTTAGCGAAAATTAAGATAAGAGAAGCATTTCTTTCTTCCGAGTATTTCCTGCTTTCCTACAATGCTAAAGCAATTTGCTCTGTAGAATGTCCGTTCATTGGTTTTCCCAAGTGTGAAGGTGAAAAACCTGTTGTATTCGATTTGCGTAGATATTATGATACCTGCGAGATAGAAGCTACCTACCACCAATACAGAGCAGACTTGCTGTTAACATCATCTACAAATCCAAAGACACCTCCTGTGCTAATTGAAATTATGGTTACTCATAAATGTACAGAGGACAAAATCAAGGATGGTGTTCGTATTATTGAAATACCAATTCAATCAGAAGAACAAATTGACAATATAGTCAGCAACTGTAAGTTAATGGCTGTAAGGGATAAGCATTACAATTATAGCTATTCTAACGACAGAAATATCATTTTATATAATTTTAATAAAGTAGAATCATTTGACCCAATCGGCAGCTTCGATGAGTATGAAGACTGCTTTAGTAGAAAAAACACTATAGTATTTTGGTTAAATAGCCAAGGTCAATTCCGTTCATTTGATTGCCATTGCTATGAAGTAAGTAAGAAGTTGCCATCTAATGTCCATTATTACATAACCGAGATAGCGACTCCATTCAAAGAGATTTTTCAAGAATTTTCTAAACGAGGAGTAAAAATTCGCAATTGTTTCTTATGCAAATTCAGCAAGCAGGACTCATGGGGTGAAAGGCTATGTGTTTTGTACAAGAAACATAACTTGCCTCGCAAACCTTCTCCATATTGTGCTTTATCTTGTCCCCATTACAGAGAAGATTTTGGGGGCTTACAAAACATGGTTCCAATTGCACAATCTCTGTCATCAGAAGAGATGAACTGTATGCAAAGCCATAAGTTCTATTATCACATTTGTAAAGATATTCTTTGAATATGAAATATACACCTATCCGTTCCAAAAAAGAATTTGATGAGTTATGTTATCAAATTGAACATCTGGATTTTGTTGGTAATCCAGTTGCATCTGACTTTCTAAAAATAGAAGGTCGTAGGATTTATGGCGTTCTTCATGATGCACATGGATTTGACAAGGGTTCGTTTATCATTTTTGGTCAAACAATACAACCTGACAAAATTAAAGCAGCTCCATCAAATACAATATTTGATAAATTAAAACTATATGGCTCAAGTTGCCAATATAAAGGTTTATTGAACACAAAAGGTGATATACTAATTGAAAACAATTATAATGAGTTGACATTATGCAACGGCAATCGTCTCATAGCTTGTAGGAAAGACTATTGCACTCTCTTTCATCTTGACGGAACCGAAATTAAAGGCACCAGATATGAGAGAATATTTGAAGCGGGAGAAAACACCTATGGATTTAAACATAATGGCCTCATCGGATTTTTGAATCAAAACGGAGAAGTTGTTATAAACCCTGAGTATCAAGATAAAAAAGGATATAATCTGTTTGTCAATGGATATGCCACTGTGCTCAAAGACTTTAAAAATAGTGAATATCGATTTAAAATAGATCATTATGGTTTAATAGTCGAATCGGAATGTATTGAATATTACAATGAAGTTCAATCAGAGCATAATCTTGGTACTGGTTACTATCCTTACGGGAATTTACCAGATGCATTGGATGCTTATGATGGAGACGAAGGCAACAGATGGAATACTGATTGATAAACCTCCGTAAATTACGAATCTATCCGAAATGCGAACACTATAAACTGCACTAACACTTGCATTGGTAAATTACTCTATTAAGTTTTGAATTTAGATTGTGGATTATTAAAATGAAACATCTTTATATTATTGGAAATGGATTTGACCTTTTTACAGGGCTCCATACAAGCTATTCGGATTTTAAGCATTGGCTTGAACACAAATATATTTTTGTTTATGAAAATATGAAAGCAGCTTATAATATGGATGGTAAATGGTGGAATGATTTTGAAGTAAATCTCGGAGAACTTGACATCCATCAATTTGTTCGCAATTTTACACATCCAGAGAAATCTGCGGAAGAAGTCATTAAACAAATTGAAGAACGAAAAAATAATCTAAATTCCACAAGTTTACTCCCTGACCTACATGTAGAATCTAAATGCGCAAATCGGCTTCGAGGTTTGCTTGATATTTTACAATACTGTTTTGAGCGGTGGGTTGCTGATTGTCAGAGCATGATTACCGACCCTCAATATACCTATATTGAGAAGAATGATTCCTACTTTATCAATTTCAATTATACTGATACTGTTGAATGGCTTTATCAGATCCCGGATGATAGGGTATTACATATTCATGGCAGAGCATCTAAACATGATAAGTTGATATTTGGCCACAACAAGTATCTTCATGGAGGAATGTATGATGGAGTTGATGTCGATCAAACCTGTTTGGAACTTTCCCGATATCAAAAGAATCCGTATGAGCATATATTTAAGCATAAAGGATTGCCTGATATACTTTCAGATGTAGAATTTATTCATGTTTATGGGCTATCGCTTTCTCCTGTCGATGAAAACTACCTAGATTGGATAGAGGAAAATACACCTGAAGATTGTAAATGGGAGTTCAGTTGGTTCTCTGAACAAGATAAACAAAGAATCGAAAAATTTGTACTTAATCATTGGAGGATTAAAGACCGTTATCAATTAATACAGCTACAGCCAATCAATAAAGATGAAATAAATTAAGACCCTCAATAGCATTTTATCGCCTTTTATAGCAAAGTTTGCTTGTCCAATTTCTGTGAGGTCAAGCTAACTGTTTGATATACAATTCACTCGATCTTCTTCAACGAGGATGAGTATTGAGACTTAAATTTACACGCAACATACTGATTACCAGCCATATAAGCAATTAGAATTTGTTTGTATGGCTGGTGTTTTATGGTCTTAAATAGCCGAATTTGTTTGTGTAAAATACAACATTTGCCCCGATTTTTCCGTTTTTATTTGTATATAATTCACTACCTTTGCAGACATGTGGGAATATCGTAAAAATACAAACAAATAACGGCCTATGGGAAGGACAAAGAGATTATACCCATTAGGGAAATACCGTCTCAGGACACCAAAAAATCCGGATAAGAACAAGGCTTATCCGGTGGACATAGAATATACTTGGAACCGTAAGGTGATCCGACGCACTACCAATATCTTCGTGAAGATTGCAGACTGGAACCAGAATCTTCACGCCGGGCGCGGTGGTGTCCGCCCATCCTACGGTTCGGAGTCCAAGCGCATCAACAGTGTATTACTTGCCAGAGTAGAAAGGACAGATTCTTTACTTGCCGAATTTGCCCAAAACAATCCGCACCAAATAACGGAAGAAGTCATAGATGGCTTCCTTCTTGAAAAGCCTGTTGCCGTAAGGAAAGATAACGGTAAGGAGTTTGTTGAGTTCGTTACTGACAGGCTGGATTCCGAATATTCCCGAAACCGTATCGGCCGTAGTCGCTATGAAAACGGGAAAAGCGGCATGAATATGTTTAAGGAGTTCCTGCGTTCAAAAGAACGTGGAACATATAAATCCGATGGAATCTATCTTGGAGAGATTTCTATTGAGCTGCTTGAAGAATATATAGAATGGCGTCGTGAAATAAAACAGAATAGCGATCACACCATCAACCATGCTCTGACCCCTATTCTCAAAGCTTGTGCTTATGCCGCAGAACTACATATAATAGATGCGGCATTAAATGCGAGAATACAATGGAAAAACCGGAGCAGACTGGGACAGTGCGCCGGAGCAGACTGGGACACTTTT
>ERZ1106943.1707-NODE-1707-length-21042-cov-2.961643_pt1 | contig 21042 bp, 15 predicted proteins | sample MGYA00403671_ERZ1106943 | MGnify/ENA primary metagenome ERZ1106943 (study PRJEB35170, sample SAMEA104062427) | human gut metagenome | biome: human gut; feature: human-associated habitat; material: faeces | place: Denmark | collected 2012-06-14 ...
AACGCCCGCCCGCTGCCTTGGCGGCAGGACCGCCGGCCGTACCATGTGTGGCTGTCGGAAATTATGCTGCAACAAACCCGGGTAGAGGCGGTTTGGAACTACTATTTGCGCTTTCTTGCCGCTTTGCCTACGGTGGAGGATTTGGCTGCCGCAGAGGAAGACAAGCTGCTGAAATTGTGGGAAGGTCTAGGGTATTATAATCGCGCCCGTAATCTGCAAAAGTGCGCCCGGGTGATCGTCAATGACCTGCACGGTGAATTTCCTACGGATTATGACGGCTGGCTGGCGCTGCCGGGAATTGGGCCGTATACCGCCGGAGCGGTAGCATCCATCTGCTTTGATTGTCCGGTGGCGGCGGTAGACGGCAATGTGCTGCGGGTGATTACCCGTTTTACAGAAAATGCGGCTCCCATTGACTTGCAGACCACAAAAGCCCGGATCAAAGCAGATCTGGAGCAGGTGTACCCGGCAGGGGCTTGCGGTACTTTCACGCAAGCGCTGATGGAATTGGGCGCCTGCGTTTGTACGCCAAAATCGCCGAAGTGTTCGGTTTGTCCCTTAGCCGATGTATGTGCCGCCAATACTTCCGGTAGCCAGACGGATTTTCCGGTCAAGTTGCCTAAGCGGGCAAAGCGGCACCAAAACCGTACGGTGTTTTTTTTGACCTGCGGAGACAGAGTGGCCCTTTCCAAACGCGGCGATAAGGGGCTGCTGTCCGGTCTGTGGCAGTTGCCCGATACAGACGATTTTTTGAATGAGGGGTCAGCCATTGCTTACTTGCAAAATGTTGGTTTGGAGCCGCTGGAATTGCAAAAGATCGTACATGCAAACCATGTTTTCACGCATATTCACTGGGATATGCGCTGCTATTATATGACCGTACGAGAGGCCGCCGGGAGTTACACCTGGGTGCCGCTGGAGGAAGTGCGGCGAGACTATGCGCTGCCTACGGCATATCGCCAATTTTTTGAGGTAGAAGATGACCACTGATTTTATACACGGCAGACCGATGAAGCAGATCGTTGTGTTTTCGCTGCCGATTATGCTCAGCTCCCTTTTGCAATACACCTATAATATGGTGGATAATATTATTGTTGGGCGCTATGTGTCTACAAACGCGCTGGCCGCCGTGGGCAATATTGCGCCCATCAGCAGTTTTGCCATCGGCGCTGCATTCGGACTAACCGCCGGCTTTACCATACCGGTGGCGCAGTGCTTTGGTGCCGGGGATCAAGAGGAAACCAATCGCCAGGCCGGTAACGGTATCGGTTTGTCGCTGATTACAGGTGTACTGTTTTCCGCGCTGGCGCTGCTGGTTCTGCACCCGATGCTGGGGTGGATCCATACCCCGAAAGAGATCTATGACCTGTCTGTGCAGTACGCGGCAATTATGTATCTGGGTGTGCCGGCACAGCTGCTTTACAATGTGTTTACCGGTATTGCCCGCAGCGTTGGGGACAGCAAAAAGCCCCTGTTGTTTTTGCTGATCAGCGTGGCTGTTAATCTGGTGCTGGACCTGCTTTTTGTGGCGCATTTCGGTTGGGGCGTGGCAGGCGCCGCTTGGGCAACTTTGATCTCTCAAATCGTGGCAGCTGTGTCTGCCGGGATTTATGTGTTCCGGGGCATACCGGTTTTGCAGCTGAAAGCGCGTATGTTGGTACCTACCGCTAAGCGTACCCGCCGCCAGCTGGCGCTGGGCATTCCGGTGTCCTTGCAGTTTACCATTACCAGTATCGGCTCTATGATTTTGCAAAGCGCCGTGAATGGCTTTGGCGCCAATGTGGTGGCGGCGTTTACTGCTGCCGGTCGGGCAGAAAGCATCACCAATATTCCTATGAGCAATCTGGCGGTGGCCGCGTCTACCTTTGTGGCCCAGAATTACGGCGCCGGGCAGTATCGGCGAATTCTCACCACCGTGCGCAAGGTGTTTGTGGTGGATCTGGGGTTGTCTGTTCTCTGCTCCCTGGTACTCTTTTTCGGCGGAGAGCAGATCGTGGGTCTGTTTATGACGGATTATAACAGCCAAATTGTGTACGCTGCAAAAGAATACCTGTTTGCCATCTCCCTGTGTTACAGCTTGGTAAGCGTACTGTTTGTGCTGCGTAATACCCTGCAAGGGCTGGGTTGTACCTATGCAAATGCAGTGGCAGGCGCCGGAGAGTTAATAGGCAGAATCACCGTTTCGTATCTTTTCACACCGCTGTTTGGGTTCAAAGCTGTCTGTTTTGCCGGTCCTGTGGCCTGGCTACTTGCAGACCTACCCCTAATTGTGCTATACTGGAGGAAAGCCAAGCAAATGCGTAAGTTGTCAAATCAATAAGGGGGATTCATAATGACTTATTACATTGCTATGGGCATCGGCGTAGCCGTTTCGCTGGCCTTCGTCTTTGTCCGCTCCGGGGGGAACTCTGTTCGAAACCTGATTTTCAAATCCGTGTCCAGTTTGTTCTTTATGCTGTCGGCGGTGTTTGCTGTGATCGAGAATTACACCAATGCTGCCCAGTATGGCTCGCTGATCATCATGGGCGGTGCCTTGGGACTTGTGGGCGACATTCTGTTGGATTTGAAAGGGGTTTACAAAAAGGACGCCAATAATTACCTAAAAGGCGGCTTTATCTTCTTTCTGATCGGTCATGTGTTTTATACCGCGGCTTTGATCCATTTTACCAAGCTGGATTGGTGGAAGGTCCTGATCAGCGCCGCAGTTGCTATTGCCGTTGGCGCAGTGATGATCGCCACCGCCAACATTATGCGGGTGCATTATGGCAAGTATCGCCGCATTGTATTCTTTTATGTGTGCTTTTTGGTAATGACCAATGTTACCGCTATTTTCGCCGCCTTTACTACCGGCGAAAAGTCCATGATCCTAATGGCCATCGGTGCAACGCTCTTTACCATTTCGGACGCGATTCTCAGCAATACCTATTTCGGTCGCGGGTTTGACGGCGGCATTTGGCTGTTCCTGAACCACTTTGCCTACTACGCCGGTCAGTATTTGATCGCTTCCTCTGTATTCTTCTTTGGCAAATAATATCACTGCTTTTCGGCTCCTCTTGTGTGCAAGGGGAGCCGTTATTTTCTTTCATGGGGCGAGGGCTTGCTCCCGCTGTTAGGGTCGCCGAATTTGGTGTGGTTGTGACTCTCCGATTTTGCTAAACTTGCATTTTTTCTTCAAATGGCGTATAATATTATGCGTTTGAGTAATCGCTCAAAGGGGGAACTTTTATTTCTATTCAGAAAAAGAAATTAGCTGCGGCTGCCGTTAGCGCTTGCCTGATCCTGGGCAGCACCGCGCCGGCACTGGCTTCGCCTGTTGCCGCTGCTACGGCGCAGACCCAGATTGCGCCCGGTCCTGCCTTGCCGGTGAACATTATGAATACCGAGCAGCAGACGAATGCGGTACGCGCCAAAATCAAGGTCACCGACCTGACCGGCAAGCATGCCACCTTGTCCTGGGACAGCGGCACTCCCTTTGCCATCTACAATGTGTACCAGTATGATTACATTCTCAAAAGCTGGAGCCTGCGTACGCAGGTGCGGGTAAATACGGTGGAATTGACGGACCTGACCCCGGCCATGTTCTATAAATTCAAGATCACTGTGCCCGGCAGCGACGTTCTCCAGGAGAGCACCGTGGGGGAGACGGATTTTTATACCCGACCCTCTGCCAGTAAAATGAAGCTGTCTGTTTCAGGCGCCACAGAGGTGACCCTGAAATGGAGTACCAAGCATTCTCCTGCCTACTACGAACTGTACCGTGCGGAGAAGAACGGCAAGTACAAAAAAATCGCCAAAATCAGCGGCAAAAAGCGCACTTTTACCGATATAGATGTGTCGCCCAAGACCGTGTATTCTTACAAGATTCGCGGCGTGGTGGAAAACAGAGAAACCAAGACCAAAAGCCGCTTTTCCGACCCGGTGACGGTGAAAACCACCAAGACCCTGAAGCTGCCGAAAGTCTCCGGCGCCTGCAAAACCTACGCTTATTATGATGCGGTAACAGATAAAACATCGCCTGCCTATGCGGTGTTGAATTCCGGCACCTACCGGGGCGTCACCTACAAGACCACCACCGACGAGACCACCGGTATTCGTATGGTAGGGGAATATTATTGCGCCGCCCTGGGCACCTTTTACGGCACCACCAAGGGCACCAAATATAAGGTCACCCTGGACACCGGCAAAACCTTTAAGATCATTTTGTGTGATACCAAATCCAACCGCCATACGGACAAAAAGCACCAGTACGCCAAGAAAAATAAGGATGTGGTGGAGTTCTATGTGGACCGCACCAAGATCCCCGCAGGGGTCAACGGCAATTATAACCGCTTGGAGCCGTTTCACGGCAAAATTCAGTCCATCGAGCGGTTGACGGAATGGGATCTTGCGGAATCATAAAGGCAGCAACAAAAGCACCCGATTGGGTGCTTTTTTTGTGGTTAAAATGATGTTTGAATTACAGAATTCTCTTGCGTCCGACATGTTTTAATCACCACTGTTTCGTTAAATGTCTATTCGTAATAAAAAAGCTTGTATTTTGTAAAAATCGGTTGACATTCCATATATTAAAATATATAATACCCAATGGAAAAAGGAGGAGTGGGTGAATTATGCCCATTTCTCCTGCTTTTATATCCTGCGGCGCCGAGGGCGCTGCGCAAAATGGAGCGTGAATCTTTATGGCAAAAAAATGGACAGCTGTGCTGATGGCCATTCTCATGGTGCTTACCGCATTTCCGGTGACCACCGCGATGGCAGCCGGCAGCAGCGAGGCAAGTAAGCCGGCAGACGGTACGACTCAGGGTCGTCCCTTTGTCAGCGATAATCCGTCTCATTGGTACCGTATTCCCAGTATGGTTACCCTGGATGACGGTACTGTCGTTGCGGCTGCTGACGCTCGTTGGGACGGCGGTATGGACGGCGGCGGTAACGATGTGATCACCGCGCGTTCTACGGACAACGGCGACACTTGGTCTTACACATGGGCCGGCTATTACGGCGATAACGGCAATGTGTTTAGTAAGGCGTCTACCAGTTATTGCGACAGCAATATTGCAACTGACGGCAAGACCCTGTATATGCTGTCTACCTTCTTTGCTTCCGGCGTAGCCATTAACGGCACTTCTGCGAACGCACAGCCTTCTAAGGACACCGGTTTGGACAGTCAGGGTCGTCTGCTGCTTGCCCGTAACGGCGGCGATTATGACTATTACGTGGGCGCGGTAGGTGCAGACGGGTATGCCAGCATTTATAGAACCAGCGACAGCACGGTCGTCAGCGGCTACAAGGTGAACGGCGAGTTTGAGCTGTTTAAGCATGACGCTTATGTTGGCTGCGTTTGGTATTCTAACTGTGAGTTCCAGGCCAAGAAGTGCCAGTACCTGTTTTTCCGTACTTCCACGGACGGCGGCAAAACCTGGAGCGCGCCCTCTCTGGTAAATGCCAGAAAGAGCGGCGAGAAGTTCTTGGGCGCTGGTCCCGGCCGTGCCGTTGTCACGGATGACGGCACCATTTGTATGCCGGTTTATGTTTACGGCGACAATGCTTGGGGCTCCGGCGACGCTTCTCAGGCAACCAGCTTTATTTACAGTAAAGACCATGGCAAGACTTGGAGCCGTACGGCGAACTTTACCAGCACGTCCTCTTTTGGCGGCAGCGGTTGGTCCAGTGAGGCACAGCTTGTAGATTTAGGTAACGGCGTGGTGCGCTGCTTCTACCGTAACGGTAAGAAAAAGATTATGTACTGCGATGCCACCTGGAACGGCTCGGGCTATCAGTGGGGCGATGTGGTAGATACTGGTATTGACATTTGGGGTAACTGCCAGCTGTCTGCCATTATGTATCCCTATTTGATTGACGGCAAGCGTGCCATTTTGGTTTCTTCTCCCTCCTCAACACAGGGTCGTAAAACCGGCGCCATCTTTACCTTGCTGCTGAATGACGACAATACTGTTTCTACAGAATATGCCAAAAAGACCATTACCGCAGAGGGCGCAACCTTTGCGTATTCTTGCTTGACGGTGCTGAAAGACGGCCGCGTGGCAGATTTGTACGAGACGGACGCCTGTGATTTTACCTATAAGGTTTATGATATCCAATCCCTCACCGGAATGGATGTGGACGTTCCCACCACAGCGGATATTCAGATGAATGTGGGTCAGAAGAAGACCTTAACCTTCTCCGAGCAGAATGTGAATAACTCTGCAAGCGATGTGGTGTCTTTGTCTGCTGCGAAGGAAGAACCCGGGGCCACTGCCAATAAGGCAACGGATGCCAATTACAGCGGCGATTCCGTTTCTGTAAAGCGTGCTTTGTACACCTTTACCTCTACCGGTACAGAGTACACCATTGCCCACGCAGGTATGTACTTAAGTGTGGGTACAAACGGTAAGGCCGGCTATCCCGGTGCGTCTACAGCTGCCAATGTTACATTGCGTGCAGTAGACGGTGGCTTCCAGCTGTTGCAGGACGGTCATTACGGCCTGTATTTTATGGAAAAAGATTCCAAGGGCAATGTGGTGAACCACTTTGAGCGTTGGGATTTTGAGGGTAAAGATAAGGATACCAAAACAGAGGAAGAAGTGCTGAAAGCCACCACCTTCCAGCTGTATCGCAGAATCCGCACCGGCGAGACCGGCAGCACGGAGTTGCCCGGCTACATTCAAGTGAATACTGTGGATGACGGCGAGGAATATTTGATTGTCTATCACGGTACGGACGGCTATTTCCTGCTGAATCCCTCTACCTCTACAACGAATATGTATGCCCATTGCTTAAAGGCAAACGGCGGCAGCACCATTGACGGTTACAATGTTACTGTTACCGCCAACGCAGTAGGTAATGCTGTGGTACAGGCAGGGCTGAATACTTATAATATAACGGTTGTGGACGGCGACTTGGCTGTGACCGGTGTGGTTAAGTATGACCCGGTGATTTATACCCACGGTGATGCTTCCCGTAAGGGGCAGCCGTATATGTATTGCGGCTCTTTGATTTCAGACGGTTCCCAGGCCGGCGAAAAAGAGACCCATTATACGGTTAATGACAGTCGTTATACCATTACCGGCATAAAGTGTGTGGAGGATTCCGCTGCGAATATTAACTATGCGCACGGTAAGCTCAGCGGCACTTTGCATATTGCAGATACTGCCGAGTATGCAAATTATAACAAAGGCGAAACGGTCACCATTGAGACCAATCTGACGGATACGGACGGCAATATTTGGACCCAGACGGATAAGCTGTATGTGGCTTCTAACCCGGTAGCGGGGCACTCTGTTGGTACACAGAATTTGTACACAAATGTAGTCGTTGCGTCTTCTGCTTTAGGTGCTATATATGTGGCAGAGGATTCTTATGGTAATACTGACAGAAAAAATTACACCGGCACAATGGGTATCGAAAATGCGTATAATATCGAAGATGCGAATGCTTTAACTTTTGAAGATAGCTGGGGATCAGCCCGCGGAAATTTGTATTCTACTAGTGCCGGTGATAAAATTGCCGGTCTGTCTGACAACTACAAGAAAGCCAGTGGAGATAATTGTCTTAAAGTGAAAGACAACTCAATGGTATCTGCGTACTACTATTATGATATGAGTAGTGATTCAAATGCAGGTATTACCCGGAATAATGCAGACGGCACCAGTTATTCCTTTAAGCTGGCCTATGTGCCTATGAAGAGTAGCGGTTCCCGTACAGACAGCAGCACGGTTTCTTTCCCGTCTGCAGATTCTCTGAACTATGTGACCGGTACCGGCTTCTCTGCCGATCGTATTTACTTTGACAATTACACCATGGGTGCCGGTGTTAAACAGTATCAGACCATAACCGGCGCATCTTCCGTGCAGCCTAATCAGCAGGAAGAGCAGTCTGTGTTGGCTGAGACTCAGTCTTATTGCACGAATACTAAGAAATCCGGCCTGATTTCAAATACTGTTAAGAACTATTTAAACCTGGGTTTGACCCTACGTGTAAAGGTCTGCAACAAGAGCAACGAGCGTACGCCGTATAATGAGGCGGTGAACAAGGTGCGTGTGTCCACCGATTATACCAAGAGCACTTGGGACAAGTACACCACCGCGCTGCTGAACACAGAGGCATACCTGAACAATTACACCCTGCTGACCACAGACGAGACCACCCAGGATGTGGGCACGGTTTTGGATTCTACTTATACCGGCCTGACCAAGCGTGCTGACTTTACGGAACTGGAAAAGGTGGTAGAGCAGAACAAGGCGGCTTATGATAAGGGCTTTGCCGGCAATGTAACCGATACAGACCAGAATAAGTACACGGTGGACAGCTGGCAGAACTTTGAGAACGCCTATAAAGCCGGTACGGATTTGCTGGCGCAGTATCCGGAAAAGGGCAGAAACAATGTGGCAGGCTTTACCGTAGGTCCCGATTCTGCGGAAAAGACCACCCAAACCAAAATTGATGAGACCGCAACCCAGCTGAAGAACTCCGGCCTTGTGGTTGCTGCTGACGCCAGCGCCTATGAATCTGCCCGCAGCATCAGCGCCACCATCGACCGCACCGCGTTCCCGGACAGTGGTACCGCCATTACCAATACGGTAACCAACGGCGACAGAACCATTTATAAAGTCTACAACGGCAAGGATTATGTGAATGTGCCTGCTGCGCGGCAGGATACGGTAGACGGCTTTACTGCGGATTTGCTGAGTAATATGAATGTAGGCGAGTCCTCCGAGAGAGGCCGCTCCTTTAACGTTGCCTGCACCGTCAACGGCAATCCTTTTGAAACCAGAGAGCAAAAAGCGCAGTACCACTACGGCACCATTGCCCATTTGGATTTCTCTGCTTACAAGTCTCAGGATACCGTTTGCGTTGTGCATACAACCGGCGATACAAAGATTGACCTTGACAAGTGCAATTATCAGTTGTCGCTGCTGGTGCAGCAGGATACCACCATTACGGTTACCACTGCCACCAGACCCAATGTGATTGTTGCCGACTACTTTGGCACGATTTTAGGCGCTTTTGAGGGCGCTACCAGCGTAACCGTAAAAGGCAACACCGTAACGGTGGGCGATACAGTGATTACCGCCAAGGATTCCCCCAAGTACACCTTTACCGGTTGGACTTGGAGCGAAGGCACCCATGTGATTCCGGCGGGTCAGGTTGCGAAGATTGTGCAGAGAGGTACACCCACCGGTGTGAATGTGGACTACACCGTCAGCAACAGCGGCACGGCGGCAAACGCCTTGATCAACGGCGCTACCCAGTACACCGCACACGTTATCAACAAACCCTTAAAGCTGACCTCTGACAACGCTGCGTACTGGACCCGTACCGTAAACGGTGTGGAGACTTTGGCTTCCTACGAGCAGAATGTTACCCTGTTCAGCGCAAATACGGATACCACTTACACGGCATACGCCAGCTTAAATGATCTGCCCAAAAATTTGCAGGAGCAGGCAGAGAGCGGCACGCCGGCTTTGAATGGCGTAGGCTTCTTTGCAGACAACAAGTTTACCTTGTCCTGTGATTATTCTGCCGGTGCGGAGGTGACCGTCTTGGAGGTGGGTGTGATTTACTCCACCACTAAGAATGGAAAGGACACCCTTGTGAAGGGCGGCGACGGTGCGACAACGGTTGTGTCCCGCAATGTTGCCAACTGGACAGGCAGTCCCAATTCCGGCACCTTTACCATGACCAAGAAGGGCAGCGATACCGGCAGCCATTATATGCGTATGTATGTGAGCTACCGTACTTCCCGTATGAACACCCAGCTACCCTTTGTGGTTTATGGTGATATTTATCAGTGTGTAAACGGCGTTGTTTCCGCAGTTAACTAAAGAAGGAGGACAATAGAATGAAGAAATATGATACTCCGACTTTAGATGTAGAGTGGTTCACCGCCCAAACAGCACTGAGCCAGAGCACCACGGACCCGGATAAGGAAAATCCCGACACAGAGTTCTAATCGAAGCATAGAAAACACCCTCGACCAAATGGTCGAGGGTGTTGTTTTTGTTTAGTATTTGGTTTAGCCGTTTACGACGTTCTGCGGTTTGCCGTCTAAATATGCGGCAATATTCGCTTGCAGAATGCCAAGCAGTCTGGCACGGGTCTCATAGGCCGCCCAAGCAATATGGGGGGTAATGCGGCAATTTTTTGCGTGCAGCAGAGGATTGTCAGCCGCCGGCGGCTCGGTAGAGAGCACATCCAGCCCGGCGCCTGCCAGCTGTTTAACGCTTGCGCCAATGCATCCTCGTCCACCACCGGTCCGCGGCTGGTGTTGATAAAGATCGCGCCGTCTTTCATCTTGTCAAAGGCCGCCGCGTTCATCATACCCTGGGTGTCCGGTGTCAGGGGACAGTGGCAAGTGATGATGTCGCTGTTTGCCAGCACCGTATCCGCATCTGCAAATCGGGTGCTGTGCAGCCCGTCCAAGGGCTTTTCGTGCGGGGTGCACACCAGCACCTGCATGCCGAATGTTTCTGCAATCTGTGCCACTCTGTGCCCGATTGCGCCAAACCCAAAGATGCCCAAGGTTTTGCCGTCTAATTCCATCAGCGGTGTTTTCCAAAAACAAAAGTCCGGGCACCGGCACCATTCACCGTTTTCTACCGCCTGTGTATGCACTGCAACCTGGTTGGTAAAGGACAGGATAAAAGCAAACACCAGCTGCGCCACCGCATTGGTGGAGTAAGCGGGAATGTTGCACACGGTAATACCCAGCTCCTTGGCTGCCGCACAGTCTACCACATTGTAGCCGGTGGATTGCAGCCCAATGTATTCCAGCTCCGGGCGCAACGCTTCCAGCGTTGCACGGTCAAGGACGGTTTTGTTGATAATCAGCAAATTTGCACCTTTGGCGCGTTCTACCACTTGGGCAGCCGTTGTACGGTCATAGACCTTATAGTCGCCATAGTTGCCCATCCAGTCCCAGCTTTGGTCGCCGGGGTTGGTGGTATAGCCGTCTAAATTTACAATTTTCATAAAATCACGCCTTTCTGTCCAAATTATAACCCAGTCCGTCTTAAAATGCAACCGGTACTTGCGCCGGGCACGCCGGGCGGTTATAATAATAAGCAAGGACGCACCCGCATAGTATGTACGGGTGATTTTTGTGAAGCGTGTTTTTCCCGCTGCGCTGTGCGTGGCGTTTGTGTTTGTGACCTGCCTGTCTCTGCAAGTGCTGTTGCGGCAGTCTGTGCCCTCGGCGGTGCAGTACCCCAAGGCGCGCTACAATTTGGTCATTGACCCGGGCCACGGCGGCATGGATGTGGGCACGGTGGCGGCGGACGGCACGGCAGAGAAAGAGATCAACCTGGCCATTGCCCGGAATTTGTATGCTTTTGCGGTGATCAGCGGCATACCCGCCTCGATGACCCGCACCGGGGACTACCTGGTCTACAAGGCCGGAGACGACAAAAAACGCTCAGATTTGTATAACCGTTTTGACTATATTAACAGCGTGGATAATGCGGTGCTGGTTTCTATTCATCAAAACCATTTTGCCGATACCTCCCAGTGGGGGATGCAGATCTGGTACACGGTGAACGATCCGTTGAGCAAGGCACTGGCTGCTCATATTTTAGCTTATGACAAGCAGCACTTGCAGCCGGGTAATCGTCGGGAGAACAAGCCGTCGGACGACAGTTATTATCTTCTTTATAAAGCCAAAGTGCCCTCTGTGATGGTGGAGTGCGGCTTTATGAGCAATGTAAAAGAAAATAATCAGTTAAAACAGGATGTTTATCGGCGCCGCGTGGCCTTTTGCATTTTGGCAGGGCTTAGCGACACCATGAAAACAGGGGAGTTACCGTAATGGCAAAACAGAGGAGTATGTATATTTGCAGCGAATGCGGCTACGAGAGCGGCAAGTGGTACGGCAAGTGCCCGGGCTGTGGCGAGTGGAACACCATGAATGAGGAGACCCCGGCGGTCAAATCCGTAGGCACCAAGCGCAGCAGCGGCGGTTATGCCTCGCGACCGTTAAAACGTTTGTCGGAAATTACAGAAGACGTGGAGCGGCGTATATCCACCGGTATTCATGAGTTTGACCGGGTGCTGGGCGGCGGTATTGTGGAGGGCAGCCTGGTGCTCTTAGGTGGCGATCCGGGTATCGGTAAATCCACCATTTTGCTGCAAGCCTGTCAGCACTTAGGACAGCACCATACCATTCTCTATGTGAGTGGCGAGGAGTCTGCCAATCAGATCAAGCTGCGTGCCAATCGGCTGGGTGTGACTACGGACAGTCTATACATTTTGGCAGAGACGGATGTGGGCAGTATTGCCGAGACCATTCGCAGTGAAAAGCCGGATATTGTGATCATTGACTCCATTCAAACCATGGTGTATGATCAGGTGACTTCTTCTGCCGGATCCGTGACCCAGGTGCGGGAGTGCACCAATATTTTTATGCACACAGCCAAAACCTACGGTATCCCTATTTTTGTAGTAGGCCATGTGAACAAGGACGGCGCCATTGCCGGACCTAAGGTTCTGGAGCATATTGTGGATACGGTGCTGTACTTTGAGGGCGAGCGGAACTACTCTTACCGTATTCTCCGAGGGGTGAAGAACCGCTTCGGCTCCACCAATGAGATCGGTGTGTTTGAGATGACCCAAGAGGGGCTTTTGGAGGTGGAAAATCCTTCGTTGATGATGCTCTCCGGTCGTCCAAAGAACGCCAGCGGCACCTGTGTGGCCTGTGTAATGGAAGGATCCAGACCGATTTTGGCGGAGGTGCAGGGATTGGTAACGGCAACCGGCTTCGGCACGCCCCGGCGTATGAGCACCGGCTTTGATTTTAACCGTATGGCAATGCTCATTGCGGTATTGGAAAAGCGGGCGGGCTTTTTCTTCAACACCATGGACGCTTATATCAATGTGGTCGGCGGTCTGCGGTTGGACGAGCCGGCGGCGGATCTGTCTGTGGCAATGGCGCTGGTGTCCTCGCTGAAGGACGCGGTGATCGGCGACAAGGTGCTGGCCTTTGGCGAGATCGGCTTGGCAGGCGAAATTCGCGCTGTCAGCCATTGCGAACAGCGCGTGCAGGAGGCCGGTCGCCTGGGCTTCCAGCGCTGTGTGATCCCATTCCATAATTACAAATCCCTGTCCAGGGACCTTAAAAAAGAATTGGATATTGTGCCGGTGCGCACCGTTCGCGACGCATTCAGTGCCTTGACGGTGAAAGAGTGATATTTTGACTTAATAAAGGACCCTGCTGCTGCAAGGTCCTTTTGCTTTTTTACTATCGTTCCCAATCTTGCAGGCGTTATGGCGCTGGGGTTTGGGGCTGATTTTTGCCGGTGGCCACCGTGCTGTCGTCAATTTGGTGATCCAGCAGGATTTCTTCTTGGGTCAGCATAAAATAGCTTTGCCAGGCGGGGTCCAGCGGCGTGTTGCCGTCTGCATCGGCCCAGGTCAAATCTACATGGTAGGTGCCGCTTTCCAGTTTTACCAGGTTCCAGGCGTGGGCGGTGTTTTGGGACACGCCGCTGACCTGTGTGCACCACAAATTTGCCTTGCGGCAAAGGTATTCAAATCCGCTGGCATAGCCCTGACAAATGGACGACCCGCCCTCAATGGCGCCGTAGGCGGTGGCAGAGGGTTTGCCGCCGACGGAGTCGTTGTCATAAGTGGTGCGCAAGGAGATCACCGCTGCCAAGTAGCGGTATTTGTCGTAGGTGCTAAAGGTCTTTGGAATGGCGCTGACGATCAGATTGCATTCTTCTTCAAAGATCTGTATTTCCTCTTTTATCTGCTTGGTGTCCGCTGCGGCGGCTGTTGCGTCATAGGGCAAAAAGTAGCAGGCCCGCAGAGCCGTGGTGCGATCGCCCTCTACGACTTCTTCTATATCAAAATAATTCTCATATTCCGGGTGGTCACGGCACAGCGCTGATGCAGCCATCAAAACATTGTCCAGCACAGCGTAGCCCCGGTCCTTGGCCGTGTATGTAAAAGGGGTCAAATCTTTCACTTTTGGGAGCATTTCGTCATAGAGTGCCTGTTGGTCGCCGTTTAGCCCGACATAGGCGGCATTGTCCTGTTTGTATTCGTAGCTGACCGTGGAGGACCAGCCGCTGACAGGGTTCTTCTTCACCAGCTCCAGCGCAGTCTTAATGCTGTCCTCCACTCGCTGGCGGGCAAATGTTTGTGCGGTGTTTTCTGTGGTGGTAACTGCGGTTGTAGGTTCGGTAACCGTGGGCGTTTCTCTTTTGCAGCCGGTGAGCAGGGGAAGCAGTATGGCAATACCGGCGCAGAACAGGGCGGGAAGCGCTTTCTTTAATCGCGTTCGTTTCAGTAGCCTTTGGCGCATGGTTTTCCTCCTATTGGTTGGGGGTCCGCTGCTTTTTGTACGCTGAAAATAAAAAAAGCCACTGTAACCGAAATTACAGTGGACTTGGTGGAGCATAGGGGATTCGAACCCCTGACCTCCACACTGCCAGTGTGGCGCGCTCCCAACTGCGCTAATGCCCCGTAGCTATCTTGCTTTGGTAGTATAGCATAGCGTATGTGGGAAAGTCAAGAGAATTTTTACAAAAAATGCAAAAACACAGATTTTTCTCTTTTGCATAGAATGAGATAGGTTCGTAGGAGGGGTGACAGTGGCGAGTATCAGCCTTTGTATGATCGTGCGGGACGAGGAAGCGGTACTGGGACGGTGCCTGGAGAGCGTGGCACCGGCGGTGGATGAGATCATTGTGGTAGACACCGGCAGCATGGACGGCACCAAGGCGGTGGCGGCTGCCTATACCGATCGGATTTTTGACTTTGCCTGGGTAGATGATTTTGCAGCGGCACGCAATGCATCCTTTGCCAAAGCCACCGGGGATTATATCCTGTGGTTGGACGCAGACGATGTGCTTTTGCCGGAGGATCTGGATGCGTTGTTGTGTCTGAAAAATCGGCTGGACCAATCCCCGGCAGATGTAGTGATGATGCGCTACAACACAGGCTTTGACAGTCGTGGCAACCCCACTTTTTTCTTTGATCGAGAGCGGTTGGTGCGCCGTGCGGCGGGACCGGTTTGGCACGGTCGGGTACACGAATATATTCAGTGCCAGGGCACCAGAATTACAGTGAATATTGCCGTGACGCATCGATCAATCAAGACAGCGTACACTACCCGAAACCTACGAATCTATGAAAAGATGGCGGCGGCAGGGGAGTCGTTTACGCCCCGAGATCGATTCTACTACGGGCGGGAGTTATACTACCATCGGCAGTATGACCGTGCGGTACAGGAATTGCAGGCATTTTTGGCGCCCGGCGACGGCTGGCTGCCGGATCAGTTGGAGGCCTGCAAGTTTCTGAGTGCAGCCCTGCACGTCCAAGGGGATCAGAAGGGTGCGTTTGCTGCATTGTGCCGGAGCTTTGCCTTGGGAGCACCTCGGGCGGACCTGGTATGCGGCTGCGGTGATCTGTTACTGGAACAAGGGGATTATCCGGCGGCGATTTGTTGGTACAAGTGGGCGCTGGAATTGCCCCAGGACCTGCATAGCGGCTTTGTAAACACGGATGACACCGGGTACTTGCCGTACCTGCGGCTTTGCGTTTGTTATGATCGTATGGGGGATTATGCAGCGGCTGCCCGCTGCAATGCCCAAGCCGCAGCGTACCGACCCGATGATGCCGCCGTGCAGCAGAACGCAGCCTATTTTGCCGCATTGCAGCACGCTGCCAACCTGCTGTCTATTGGAGAGGATAAGGAGCAAAACCGATGAATACAACGATTTATAAGAACCAACCTTGCTGCGACGCTTGCTGCAAGCCTGCCTGTTCCTGCTGTCCCACCGTTGCTGGGCCTACCGGTCCAACAGGGCCTACCGGTCCCACCGGACCCACAGGTCCGGGTGTTGGCGCTACCGGCCCTACCGGTCCTATGGGGCCTACGGGCGCTACCGGTGCGGCAGGCAGTAACGGACAAATGGGACCCACAGGTCCCACCGGCGCACCGGGTAGCAATGGCCAAATGGGTCCCACCGGTCCAACAGGTGCAACAGGAGCTGCTGGTTTTGCAGGCGCAACAGGACCTACCGGTGCCACGGGTGCTACCGGCGCTACGGGTGCAACCGGCGCAACAGGTCCTGCCGGTACAGTGGGTGCAACAGGTCCTACCGGCGCTACGGGTGCCACCGGCGCAACAGGGCCTACCGGACCTACGGGTGCCACCGGCGCAGCCGGAACGGTGCTGCCCGGCGAATTGGTGACCAATGGCACTATGGAGCAGTTCACCGATACCGTTCCCACCGGCTGGACGGTGAACAACGATGCTTTGGCTGGGCAAGCCACTGCCGCCGGTCAGGTGCACAGCGGTTTGTCAGCGGTGCAACTGGCATCAGGTGCGCAAATGCGCCAGACGCTCGCAGCTGCCCCAGGCAGCTATTACCGGCTTTCCTTTTATGCCCAAGGGGTAGGGGATCAACCGGCAGTGATTGGCAGAATCATCTTTACAGACGCAGCCGGCGGCGAATCAATTGCGGCTGATGTGTCGGTGCGTTCTCAGGATATGGTTAAGACGGCGCCGAATTTTGGTTATTATCAGGTAATCAGTACTGTGGTGCCGGAAAATGTGACCTCAGTGACAGTCTATCTGGAAACAACCGGCGGCACGGATGACAGCGTCATTCTGGACGATGTATCTCTGACCGTGGTTTAACTGCGGGGGCTCGGTGTGTCTAGGCGCACCGGGCTTTTTTTTATTGCCAAAAAAGGCAAAAAAGGCTACTCCAAATGGTCCGCGGTCAAATCGGCAAAAACAAAATAAACGAAGGCAGTAGGAGACGGCTGCCTGTTTGAAAATCGGCTGCAATTTTTCGCCACAAGGCCATCGGTATAACCGTTGGCCTTAATTTTGTAAAAAATATTGCAATTTTTCTTTGTATTTTGCGAATCATCTGTTATAATAGGCACATTCCAAGGAGAGGATGTGGAGTAATGGGCGGGTATTTTGCCGCAGTATCCAAAGAAGATTGCGTATTTGATTTGTTTTTCGGGGTGGACTACCACTCCCACCTGGGCACACGCCGGGCGGGAATGGCGGTGTATGACCCGGAAACCGGTTTTGACAAAGCCATACATAATATTGAAAATGCGCCGTTTCGTACGAAGTTTACCAAGGAGTCCCAGGAGATGCACGGCACCATGGGCATCGGCTGTATTTCTGATTTTGAAGCGCAGCCCATTCTGGTGCGCTCCCATCACGGGACCTTTGCCATTACAACGGTAGGGAAGATCAACAATGCAGACGCTATTGTGGATGAGATTATCGGGACCAACGCCCATTTCTTTGAAATGCACAACGGTGAGATCAATCCCACGGAACTGGTGGCAGCGCTGATCGACCAAAAAGAGAATTTTGTAGAGGGTATTCGCTACGCGCAAGATGTGATCGACGGCTCTATGAGTATGCTGCTTTTGACCCCCAAAGGGGTGTATGCTGCCCGGGACAAGCTGGGGCGCACACCCATTGCGCTGGGCAAAAAGCCGGACGGTTACTGCGCCAGCTTTGAAAGCTTTGCCTATTTGAACTTGGGCTATACCGATGACAGAGAACTTGGCCCCGGCGAGATCGTGGTGCTAACGCCGGACGGTGTGCAGCAGTTGGTTGCACCGGGCAAAAAAATGAAAATTTGCACCTTCCTATGGGTGTATTACGGTTATCCGTCCTCGTCCTATCAAGGGATCAGCGTGGAAAAAATGCGTTACCACTGTGGCGAGCTGCTGGCAGGCCGAGACAACGCCAAGCCGGACATTGTGGCCGGTGTGCCGGACTCCGGCATTGCCCACGCCATCGGCTATGCCAACGCCTCCGGCATTCCGTTTTCTCGTCCATTTGTTAAGTACACGCCTACCTGGCCCCGCTCCTTTATGCCACCCAACCAGACCAAGCGCAACCTGATCGCTAAGATGAAGTTGATTCCGGTGCACGATTTGATTGAGGGCAAGAGCCTGCTACTTATTGACGACTCCATTGTTCGCGGCACCCAACTGCGGGAAACCACGGAGTTTTTGTACGCCAGCGGCGCAAAAGAAGTGCATATCCGGCCGGCCTGCCCGCCGTTACTGTTTGGTTGTAAGTACCTGAACTTTTCCCGTTCCACCTCAGAGATGGAACTGATCACTCGTCGTGTGATCCTGGAACTGGAGGGCGGCGATCCCACAAAGGAAGTGCTGGCAGAATACGCCGACCCGGACAGCGAAAAATACGCCGCCATGGTGAAAAAAATCGGCGAAAAGCTGCACTTTACCAGCTTGCGCTATCATCGACTGGACGATATGATCGCTTCCGTAGGTATTCCTGCGGATCAGCTTTGCACCTATTGCTGGAACGGCAAAGAATAAATAGTGCAAAAGAAAAAGAACAGTTATCCTTGCGGATAGCTGTTCTTTTTTGCTATTGAAATAGATGCTATTTATAGATTTATATCAATAACCGGTTACTCTGCTTTCATGTTCGCAAAGCACTCGCTGCAATAAACCGGACGGTCTTCCCGCGGCTCAAAGGGAACCTTGCAGGCTGCGCCGCAGTTGGCGCAAACAGCGTCGTGCATTTCACGGGGACCGCGAGCGGCGGCTTTTCTTGCGCTACGGCAAGCTTTGCAGCGCTGGGGCTCATTGACAAATCCCTTTTCAGCATAGAACTCCTGTTCACCGGCTGTAAAGACGAATTCGTTCCCACAATCCTTGCAGACTAATGTTTTGTCTTCGTACATTGGACCTTAACTACCTCTCATAAGATTTATTCAAAAAGAAGCGTCAACTTCTTACGAATACGCTGTAATGCGTTGTCTACCGCCTTTGGGCTTTTGTTCAGACGGGTGGCAATATCCGCATATCGAAAACCGCTGATGTGCAGGCGCAGCACCTCATTTTCCATGGGGGATAATTGCTGCTCCAGCGCGCGGCTCAGGCGCGCCACACTCTCTGCGGCCAAAAAATCGTCCTCCGCGCTGACGGCTGTACCGGCATGATCCAGATAGTCCTCCAAGGAAACCATATTATCCGTGGGAACATCTTTGCGCCGACTGAATTTACGCAGCGCGGTCTGTATTGCGTTTTCAATACAAGTGCCGGCAAAAGTGCGAAAAGCGGCGCCTCGTTTCGGTTGGTATGCACGCAGGGCGGCCAGCAGACCGATCATGCCCTCCTGGACCAGATCGTCCTTCTCCAGCGGAGAGTGAATGTACTTCATGGCAATCATCTCCACAGTGGGGCGCATGGCGTGGACCAGTGCATTTATGGCTTCGCCGCTGCCGCTTTGGGCGGCGGAAACCAGCGATTCAATATCTGTTTTTTTTGTTGCTGACATAATTTTCCTGCCTTATGATTGATTATACAACGGTTATTGGTCATAGTCAACAATTTTTCATTCTGCAAGAAAAAATTATTATTTAACTTGGATAATAATGTGCAAAACGCGCAAAATGGTGATTAATTAAAAATGCTTATACATTAAAGCGGAACAGCACTACATCCCCGTCCTGCATCACATACTCCTTGCCCTCACTGCGGACCAAGCCTTTCTCTTTGGCAGCCGTCATACCGCCGCAGGCCACCAGATCGTCAAAGGAAACCACCTCGGCGCGAATGAAGCCCCGCTCAAAGTCTGTGTGGATCTTGCCGGCAGCCTGGGGCGCCTTGGTGCCTTTTTTGATGGTCCAGGCACGCACTTCCGGCTTTCCGGCGGTCAGGTAGGAAATCAGACCCAAAAGGGAATAACTCTTCTTGATCAGCCGATCCAGCCCGCTTTTTTCCAGCCCCATATCACTAAGGAACATGGCCTTTTCGTCCTCGTCCAGTTGAGCGATCTCTGCCTCCATTTCTGCGCAGATGGGCAGAGTCTCCGCACCCTCTGCGGCAGCGATCTCCTCCACCGCTTTGTAGAACGGATTGCTCTCAATCCCGGCGTTAAAGTCGTCCTCGCCCATATTGCAGGCATAGATCACCGGCTTGATGGTCAGGAGGGATACTTCTTTCAGGTACTCTTGTTCCTCCTCACTGATCTCCACGCTGCGGGCGGTTTTGCCTTCTTCCATCTCCGCGGCCAGTCGCTCCAGAAACGCCACCTCCGGCGCCAGCGTCTTGTCGCCCTTCATGGCTTTTTTACGGCTGTCGATTCGTCGATTCAGAATATCCAGATCCGAGAGGATCAGCTCCAAATTGATGGTCTCAATGTCCCTTGCCGGATCCACAGAGCCGTCCACATGTGTGATGTCGTCATTCTCAAAGCAGCGCACCACATGGATAATGGCGTCTACCTCCCGGATATGGGAGAGAAATTTGTTGCCCAGACCCTCGCCCTTGGACGCACCCTTGACCAGCCCTGCAATGTCCACAAACTCAATGGTGGCCGGCGTGAATTTGTCCGGGTGGTACATTTCTGCCAGCTTGTCCAGCCGTTCGTCCGGCACGCTGACCATACCCACATTCGGCTCTATTGTGCAAAAGGGGTAGTTGGCGCTTTGGGCGCCTGCGTTTGTAATGGCGTTAAAAAGTGTACTTTTGCCAACATTTGGCAAGCCTACGATACCAAGTTTCATTCTTTTAGCTCCGATGTCTGAATTACACGTTTTTTAGTGCGAATATAAGTATATACCAATGCTGCTGTTTTTACAAGGATAAATTTTTCTTGACATAGTATCGCAAATATCCTAAAATATATATTAAATTTTTGTGATAGGAGAGGAAATTAATGGAACTCAATGGCTCTCAGATCGTTCTTGAAGTCTTGAAAGAACAGGGCGTAGATACCATCTTTGGTTATCCCGGCGGTACGATCCTGAATATTTTTGACGAGCTTTATAAATATGGCGACACCTTTAAGCATATTTTGACTGCCCATGAGCAGGGCGCATCCCACGCGGCAGACGGCTATGCCCGCGCTACCGGCAAGGTGGGTGTGTGCTTTGCCACCTCCGGCCCCGGCTCCACCAATCTGGTGACCGGTATTGCCACGGCTTATATGGACTCTGTGCCGGTGGTTGCCATTACCTGCAACTATGCCACCTCCGGCTTGGGGCGAGACAGCTTCCAGGAAGTAGATATTTGCGGTATTACCAT
>ERZ1106943.1711-NODE-1711-length-21004-cov-4.088262_pt1 | contig 21004 bp, 20 predicted proteins | sample MGYA00403671_ERZ1106943 | MGnify/ENA primary metagenome ERZ1106943 (study PRJEB35170, sample SAMEA104062427) | human gut metagenome | biome: human gut; feature: human-associated habitat; material: faeces | place: Denmark | collected 2012-06-14 ...
GGTAGCACCTTGCACTGCTTGATATGGGGTTAGAGGATCGCATGAAGCAGCCGGTAGGACTCCTTTCCGGAGGACAGCGCCAGGCACTGACGCTTCTTATGGCGACGATGGTCACACCAAAGATCCTACTGTTAGATGAGCATACGGCGGCATTGGATCCGGCAACCGCAAAAAAAGTGCTCGACCTGACCAGACAGATCGTTGCAGAGAGAAAGATCACCTGCCTTATGGTAACCCACAATATGCACCAGGCATTAGAACTTGGAAACCGTACTCTGATGATGGATTCCGGAAATATCATCTTAGATGTGAGCGGAGAAAAACGTGCGGGCATGACGGTGGAGGATCTGTTAGAGCAGTTTGCGGTCTGTGCCGGAAAGCGTTTGGACAATGACAGGATCCTGTTTTCGCAGGCGGAATGATGGTTAGTAAACGACAGGATCCTGTTTTCACAGGCAGAATAAGGGAAAAATAGGATTTTTTGCAGGATCTGGCAGTAATAATTTGAGAAAAAACAGAACTAATTGAGAAAAAATAGAGGAAAGCCGTTGAAATTTAACGTGTTTTCCTTTATTATGTTAAAGTATGAAAATAAATACTTTGACGGGCATGTTGATGTATATAAAAATGTTAGGAGGAGACCATGTATCCAATCGTAAGAAGAGAAAAACTGGCAGATAAGATTTATCTTATGGATGTCAAAGCACCTCGTGTGGCACAGTACTGTGAGCCGGGGCAGTTTGTAATTGTAAAGATTGATGAGGAGGGCGAGCGTATTCCGCTTACCATTTGTGATTATGACAGGGAAGCAGGTACGATCACGATCGTATTCCAGACTGTCGGAGCATCTACAGAGCGTATGGCATATTTACAGGAAGGAGATGCATTCCAGGATTTTGTAGGCCCGCTTGGATGTGCGTCTGACCTGATTGACGAAGATATTGAAGAATTAAAGAAAAAGAAGATCCTTTTCGTTGCCGGAGGTGTTGGTACAGCACCGGTATATCCGCAGGTAAAATGGCTGCATGAGCACGGTGTGGACTGTGATGTGATCATGGGATCTAAGACAAAAGATCTGTTGATCTTAGTAGACCAGATGAAAGAAGTTGCGACAAATCTCTATGTGACGACCGATGATGGTTCTTATGGATTCCACGGTATGGGAACTAATCAGTTACAGGAACTCTGGGATGCAGGAAAACGCTATGATCACTGTGTAGCGATCGGACCGATGATCATGATGAAATTCGTATGTAAGCTGACAAAAGAGCTTGGAATCCCGACCGTTGTTTCCATGAACCCGATCATGGTAGACGGAACCGGAATGTGCGGTGCATGTCGTCTGATAGTAGGCGGGGAAGTAAAATTTGCCTGCGTGGACGGACCGGAGTTTGACGGGCATCAGGTTGATTTTGACCAGGCGATGAAACGTCAGGCACAGTACAAGACAGAAGAGGGAAGAGCGATGTTAAAGCTGCAGGAAGGTGATACACATCACGGCGGCTGTGGCAACTGTCAGTAGGGTTGAGCGTTTGAAAAGGAGATAGAGAGAATGGACGTATTAAATAGAGTACCGGTTCGCGAGCAGGAACCACAGGTTCGTGCGGCTAACTTTGAAGAGGTATGTTTAGGATATAACGAGGAAGAGGCAAAAGCTGAGGCAGCACGCTGCTTAAACTGTAAAAATGCGCAGTGTATGAAGGGATGTCCGGTATCTATCAATATCCCGGCATTTATCGCACAGGTAAAGGAAGGAAACTTTGAGGAGGCATATCACATTATCAGTCAGTCTTCCGCACTTCCGGCAGTCTGCGGACGTGTCTGCCCGCAGGAGAGCCAGTGTGAAGGAAAATGTATCCGCGGAATCAAGGGTGAACCGGTTGCAATCGGTAAATTAGAGCGTTTTGTTGCCGACTGGGCAAGAGAAAATGATATTAAACCGAAAAAAGCAGAGAAATTAAACGGACATAAGGTTGCAGTCATCGGTTCTGGCCCTGCAGGTTTAACCTGTGCCGGAGATCTGGCAAAACTTGGCTATGATGTGACAATCTTTGAGGCACTTCATGAGGCAGGCGGCGTACTGATTTACGGTATCCCGGAGTTCCGTCTTCCGAAACAGAAGGTTGTTGCTGCTGAGGTGGAAAATGTAAAAGCACTCGGTGTTAAGATCGAGACAAACGTTGTTATCGGAAAATCTGTTACAATCGATGAATTAATGGAAAACGAGGGATTTGAGGCCGTATTTATCGGTTCCGGTGCCGGACTTCCAAGATTTATGGGTATTCCTGGCGAGCAGGCAATGGGTGTATTTTCTGCAAATGAGTTCCTGACCAGAAACAACCTGATGAAGGCATTTAAAGATGAGTATGATACACCGATCAAAGCAGGCAAGAAAGTTATCGTTGTCGGCGGCGGTAACGTTGCTATGGATGCTGCGAGAACTGCAAAGAGACTTGGCGCGGAGGTACATATCGTATACCGCCGTGGCGAGGAAGAGCTTCCGGCGCGTGTGGAGGAAGTACATCATGCAAAAGAAGAGGGCGTGATCTTTGATCTGCTCCAGAACCCGACAGAAATTCTTGTAGATGAGAATGGCTGGGTAAAAGGCGCGAAAGTCATTAAGATGGAACTCGGTGAACCGGATGCATCCGGAAGAAGAAGCCCGGTAGAGATTCCGGGATCTGAGTATGAGATCGAGGCAGATACCGTGATCATGTCACTTGGAACTTCACCGAACCCGCTGATCTCTTCCACTACAAAGGGACTTGAGATCAACCGCAGAAAATGTATCATCGCAGAGGAAGAAAACGGTGCTACCTCAAAAGCCGGTGTATTTGCCGGTGGTGATGCCGTAACCGGAGCTGCAACTGTAATTCTTGCCATGGGTGCAGGAAAAGCTGCCGCAAAGGGAATCGATGAATATCTGAGCAATAAATAATAGACCAGTGATGGTAAAAATGCCGGAGTCAGTGGAAACTGCTGATGTCCGGCATTTTTTCTTAAAAACTTTTTTTATAAAAATTTCTTAACACATCTAAAATATTCCTTAAATCTTATCCAAAACCTACTTTTTTTCAAAAATATTGGTTATACTTGTAAGCAAAGTTATGATGAATTGTAAATGAGTCAGAGTGACAGTGATGAATACTAAGAGGTATAGCTATATGGAGGAAAATGTGAACCAGACAGAGAAAGAAATGGCAGAAAACGAAAAACAGAATCAGACGGGAAAAGAAGTGGCAGAAAATGCAGACCGGGAACAGACAGAAACGATCCGGGGACTGACCGCACAGCAGGTGGCAGAGCGGAAAGAAAAGGGTCTCTGGAATAAAAAAGCGGAGTCGGCGACAAAGACGACGAAAGAGATCGTAAAATCAAACGTATTTACATATTTTAACCTGATATTTTTAGTGATCGCGTTATTGTTAATCGGCGTTGGTGCTTTCCGGGATCTGACATTTCTTCCAATCATTGTTGCAAATACGCTGATCGGAATCGTGCAGGAGATCCGCTCGAAGAAGGTTCTGGATGATCTGTCTATCTTAAACAGTCCGAAAACACGGGTAATCCGGGAGGGCAGTAAAAAAGAAATACCGGCAGAAGAACTGGTGATGGATGATATCGTGGAGCTTTCTGCGGGCGGGCAGATACCGGCGGATGCGGTTGTGTTAGAAGGGCAGTTAAATGTGAATGAATCACTCCTTACCGGAGAAGCGGATGAAATTGTAAAGAAAAATGGCGATGAACTGCTGTCCGGCAGCTTTGTGGTGTCCGGCAGCTGTCTGGCACAGCTGACAAAAGTTGGGGAAGAGTCTTATATATCAAAACTTACCCACCGTGCAACACAGACGAAAGAGGGAGAACAGTCAGAGATGATCCGCTCTTTGAACCGGCTGGTGCAGGCAGTCGGTATTGTGATCATTCCCATTGGTGTGGTTCTTTTTATACAGCAGTTTGTATATGCGGGAACCCCTTTGCGGGACAGTGTGACAAGTATGGTCGCAGCGATCATTGGAATGATACCGGAGGGACTTTATCTGTTAGCGAGCGTTGCCATGGCGGTAAGTGCCATGCGTCTGGCAAAGCAGCAGGTTTTGATCCATGATATGAAATGTATTGAAACGTTAGCCCGCGTAGATGTACTTTGTGTGGACAAGACAGGAACAATTACAGTGCCGGAGATGGAAGTGGATCAGTTTATTCTTGCAGAAGACCTGACGAAAAGAGTTTATGAGAAAGACGGTGATACGAAAGTATATGTCGATGTAAAGTGCGGTGAGGAACAGGAACAAAAACATGCGCAGATAAAGGGCATGATCGGTGAGTTTGCGGCAGACATGGATGCCGATAATGCAACAATGGAGGCATTAAAGACATATTTTAAGCCGGATACTTTAACAAAGATAAAGAAAGCAGAAAAGGTATTTGCATTTTCATCAAAGACAAAGTACAGTGGAATCATTTCAGAGGGAAAAAGTTATGTGATCGGGGCACCTGAATTTGTGCTTCGGGAGGATTATGCAGAGTACAAAGACCGAATAGAAGCGTATAGTGAGAAAGGGTATCGTGTCCTTGTGTATGGCAGATATGAGGGAATTTTAGACGGACAGCAGCTTACGGAAAAAGTATTACCGATCGCGTTTATCATGCTGACAAATGCGATACGGGAAGGAGCAAAGGAAACCTTTTCCTATTTTACAGAGCGTGGTGTGGAGATCAAGGTTATCTCCGGGGATAATCCTAAGACTGTTGCTGAAATTGCGGAAAAAGCGGGAATCTGTGGCGCAGATAACTATGTGGATGCATCCACGTTGACAACAGATGAGAGTATCGCACAGGCTGTAGCAAAATATCAGATTTTTGGCAGGGTGACACCTGATCAGAAGTTAAAGTTTGTGGAAGCGCTGAAAGCACAGGGAAGAACGGTTGCCATGACGGGTGACGGTGTCAATGATGTGCTGGCATTAAAAGATGCGGACTGCAGTATCGCAATGGCATCGGGAAGCGAGGCTGCATCGCAGGTGGCACAGCTTGTTCTTTTGGACAATGATTTTTCAAGGATGCCCTCTGTAGTGATGGAAGGGCGGAGAGTGGTAAATAATATCCAGCGCTCGGCAAGCTTATACCTGGTTAAAAATATTTTTTCCATGCTGCTTGCAGTATTTTCCATGATCTCTATGATCAATTATCCACTGGAACCGTCACAGATTTCGCTGATCAGTATGTTTACGATTGGAATTCCGTCTTTTGTGCTTGCATTAGAGCCAAACAAAGACCGCATACAGGGACATTTTATGACAAATGTGTTGTTGAAGGCATTGCCTGCCGGACTTACCGATTTCTTTGCTGTCAGCAGTCTGGTATTGTTTTGTCAGGTATTTGGTGTGAACGAAGAGGACATTTCGACATCCTGTACGATACTTGTTGCTATTGTTGGATTTATGATCTTATATCAGATCGCAAAACCGATGACGGCTGGACACCGGGTACTGATGGTTGGAATGGTCGCCGGCTGGCTGTTCTGCATGATATTTGTCAGCCACTTATTTGCAATCAGGGATATCTCAGGGCAGTGTATGATGCTGACTGCGGTATTTACGGTTGCAGCGGAGTCCATTCTGCGGTATCTGTCGAAATTTGTGGAGTGGATGCGGGAAAGTCTTTTAGTGTTAAAAAAGAAAATACATCAGGCAACAGCATGAAAGAGGACAGGTATTCGGTAAGGATAAAAACCGGATAAAAAAACAGCCGCTCCGTTTTTAAAGCAGAGCGGCTGTTTAGCAATCAATTTTTGTGAAAATGAAATGTTGCAGTTATTCCAGATTAAGGTGTTTTTTGATGATAACCATGCACACAATATAGAAAATAACACATTCGATGATCGAAAAGAGCGATCCGGAAAACAGCATAGAGGAAACAGTTGTGCTGAATGTAACGTTTTCAGTGGCATTATAAGTTACAACATTGACGTTGTTCATGACACCAAAATATCCGGTAAGTACCAGGATGATCGAGGATACAATCTGACCTGACATGTAAAAGACGATTCCGGCACCGATGGAAGCTCCTACTTTATGTTTTGTAAAGAGCTGACCGATAGAACCGCTTGCAAATACCATCAAAAGGTACTGTAGGCAGGATAAGATCATGGCAAAAATCATATAAATGCTAAACGTATGGAGAGACATGCCAAACAGATTCTGGAAATCTACCATGAGCATATCAAAATCTGCATCAAAGGAAAATCCTCTGTTTGCCGCACAGCCCAGGGCGAAGATCGATACAAACATAATGATCAGGGAGAGCATCAGCCAGCATAGGGAAACGAGCAGTTTTACATTAAAAATTGACATCTGGCCAACCGGCAGTGTGTGTGTCAGGTATCCCTGATCAGAATACATTGTCTTATAAAAATGTACACACATATATACATAGCTTACCACGAAAAGTGCAAATACGCCGAGTACATAAAATACCATAGCTGCTGTAAAGAAGATCTCCTGTAACTGGTTTTCTGTGCCGGCAGGATCACTGTCACCGTACATGGCAATACAGCCAAGGATGGTAACAAACGCCATAACGCCATAGATGATGAACATTAACTTGTATGTGTTTTTAAATTCGTATTTAAATAATTTTCCTAACATCTGAATACCTCCCGGAACAGTGCATCGACGGATTTCCCCTCCTTGGCGCGGATATCGTCCACAGAGGATGAGAGACGGATCTGTCCGTTCTGAATAAAAATAACCTGGTCTAAAATGTTTTCGATATCTGCAATCAGGTGCGTTGAAATCAGGATGGAAGCGGACGGATCGTAATTGGTTAAGATCACGTCTAAAATGTAATCTCTCGCAGCGGGATCGACACCTGCGATCGGCTCATCTAAAATATATAATTCTGCTTTGCGGCTCATGACGAGGATAAGCTGCACTTTTTCTTTCGTTCCCTTTGACATGCTTTTTAGAGAATCATTTGGATTGATATTTAGTTTTTGCAGCATATCATAGGCGCGTTCGCTGTCGAAATCTTCATAAAAGTCCTGAAAGAAGGCGATGATCTCTTTCACACGCTGGTTCATATTCAGATAACTATGATCCGGCAGATAGGAAATGTGGCGTTTGCTCTCGACACCGATCGGATTTTCTTTGTAATAAAGGGTGCCGGAGGTCGGGGTTAAAAGTCCGTTGATCATTTTGATCAGTGTTGTCTTTCCGCTGCCGTTTGGACCGAGCAGACCAATGATATGTCCGCTCTCAATCGAAAGATCAATGTGGTCGATCGCTGTTTTTCCACTGAAACTTTTGGTGAGATCTTTGCATTCAAGTAATGTGCCCATCATTTTTCTCCTTTCATGGTCTGACCGATCATAGCCAGAATCTCATTTTCCTGAAAGCCGAGCTGCTGCATAAATGAGAGCAGTTCTGTAATTTTATCTTTTGCAAGTGTTGATTTTAATTCATCGATCATGGAAGTGTCCTCCGTAATAAATCGTCCGGTTGTCCGCTGTGAGAAAACAAGACCGGTTCGTTCAAGTTCTGTGAAAGCTTTCTGCATCGTGTTTGGATTTACCGCTGCCTCGGCGGCAAGGTCACGGACAGAAGGCAGTTTGTCTCCGGGTTTATATTTGCCCGAAATGATATCCATTTCGATCCGTTCGACGATCTGTATAAAAATAGGACGGTCGGAATTAAGGTTCCATGCCATTGTATCACCTCGTTTCTTTGTACTAGTGAAATAATACAATAATACAAGAAAAGTGTCAAGAGATTTTTTTGTAAAGTATTCTGATTTTATGACGATATAAATTACATAACAGGAGAAAGCTAAGGATGGCGTCTGATTTTCAAGGAATGAAATACCCGGAAAAACAGGCGCCATTTTGTTATATGGATGAAAAATCAGCTGTATAACGGGAAGAACTTAACTGTTGTCATAAAATGAGTTGTGAAATGGGGAAAATGAGTATGAGAGTTGGAAACAGACTAAACAGCACCATTGTGCGTGCGCGGATGAAACGTATTGCAAAGACGAAGACATTTACGACAAAACGGCAGAGAACACAAAAGAGCACTTCCGGGAGTTCCGGACAGTCGATCAGTCAGCTTCTTTCAAAATTAAATGCAAACAGTGGAAAGACGTCATCTGCGGAGCAGTTACTTGCAAACCGGACGCAGACGCTTTTGTACAGTGGTATGGAGACGGCTGCGGAACGTGTGGAAAAACGGTTGGGAAAGTTTTTAAAAACGGATGGTACTTCCGTATTTGACGAGGAAGATGAGACAAAGCTGAAGGAAAATGTGGCGGATAATATAGAGTCGTTTGTGAATGACTATAATTATCTGATGAAGCGTCTCGCACAGTCCGGCGATATTGTTGATTCAAATTATGCCAAAAAACTGAAAAATTATGCAAATGCGGAAAACAAGGAACTCCGTGAGATCGGAATTACGATAAAAGGTGACGGGACATTAGAACTGGACGAAAACAAATTAAAGGCAGCCGATATCAGCCAGGTAAAGAAACTGTTTACCGGTGAAGATGGATTTGCCAAAAAGGTGTCGAATCTGTCAGGCCAGATCGGCAAATATGCAAAAGAAAAGGTGACGGAACTCGAGAAATCAAGTGCGCAGGCGAGCAGTAATTATAACCGTTATGCACGCTACGTGAATAATTCACAGAGTTATAACAGCAGTTATTATAACAATAGCTATTATAACAGTAAGGCATAATGACAGATCAGTTTTACGGTGAAGAATCGATCAAAATAAAGCAGACGGCAAAGACAGGCTGGGTACAGTCCGAATTCAGAAAACAGGAAAAATACCGTAGAAATTATTATGGAACGATCTTCCTTGAAATCCTCTTAGACAAAATGCAGCGGAAAGAGGATGTCCTCTACATTGAGTCAGTCAGGGCGCCGCGGGTTGTGCGGGTGAAGCGGAGAAAAAAAGAGCCGGATCCGAAAAATTGCAACGTGATGGAAAAGCAAAATGAACCTGTCGCAAAAACCTGTGATGAGCATAGGCCAAAAGAACCGGCGGTATCCGGGGGGCGGTCTGTGCAGTCCGTACAGAATGTGCAGGATATGCAGGTCATGCCGGAAATAAGACTGTCCAATGAACCGGCGGAGCGGCTACAGAAGGGGCGTTCGGGACTTGGGATAAATGTTGAAATGCCGCCTGAAAGTCGGAACGTGGGCAATAGTCAGGGTGGAAACCAATATTCTATGGAGCATTCTATGAGATCTTCCATGGAAGTCGTCAAAGAATATTCCATGAATGTTTCAAAAACCGGGATGGCTTCGATTTCTGGAGAAACGATCCTTGTGTGGGCGTCGGGAGATATTTTAGAACTGTCTGTGATGTCGGAGCTGCCGGAAATATCGGGAAATTATAATGCACGGGCGTGCATGGTGTAATGTTGCCGGTCACACAACAGGTGTGTACAGCAGTGTAAAAAAGAGGCGGTGTTCAAGTCGGACACTGTCTTTCTTTAAAAATCGGACTTCTTTTTTGTGCAGTCTGCACAAGAAATTTCAAATCAGTTGCATACGAAGAATGACGTATGCTAAGATAAATCAAAGCATATTTCTACCATGTGAACAGCGTTATTCAGACAGTTGCATTTGCTTCACATGACCATAAGGATGACACATCCGTCTACATTTCAAAAAACATTTCAGAAATCTATGCTTTTTATTCACAAAAATGAAAAGCAGGAGATCTGGATGAGCCTCCTGCACATAGGAGGAACTGAATATGAAGAAGGGTACACAGGTATCAGAAAAGATACCAGCAGCCAACCGTCAGTACAAAGACACCGTATTCCGCATGTTGTTTTCAGAGAAAGAGAACCTTTTATCTTTGTACAATGCAGTAACCGGGAATGCTTATCAGAACGCAGATGATCTGAAAATCGTCACGCTGGAAAATGCAATCTACATGGGGATGAAAAACGACCTGGCATTTATGTTAGAGACGAATATTTATCTCTACGAGCACCAGTCCACGTTAAATCCCAACATACCGCTGCGGGATCTGATTTACATAGGAATTGAATATCAGCAGTATGTTGATGATAAGTCCTTGTATTCGTCCCGCCTGCAGAAGATACCGGCACCGAAATTTATGGTATTTTATAATGGAACGGATGCAGTGGATGACCGGGTGGAACTTCGACTGTCAAAGGCTTATGAGCATCTGGCTGGCGAGCCGGACCTGGAGTTAAAAGTCCTGATGTTAAACGTCAATGAAGGACATAACAAAGAGCTGATGGAGCAGTGTCAGACATTGAAGGAATATGCCATTTATGTAGCGAGAGTCCGCAAATATACATCAGAAATGAACTTAAACGATGCAGTTGCACGGGCAATCGATGAATGTATCAAAGAAGGAATTTTGGTGGAATTTCTTCGGAAGAATCGTTCGGAGGTAAAGATGGTGAGTATTTTGGAATATGATAAAGAGTGGGAAGAGAAAAAACTCCGAAAGGCAGAGTATGAGGCTGGCAAAAGTGACGGAATCGAGATCGCAGAAGAGAGAATGATCCATAATATGATTAAGCTGGATTTCCCAATAGAAAAAATTGCAGAAGTAACTGGAAAATCGCCATTGGAAATAGAACAATATTTACAATCGAACAGACAATAAATATTTTAAAAAGATTACGGAAACTGTTGATAAAACTATATAAAAAAATAATGAAATGAACAGTAAATAATAAAATCCTCTGTAAACAGAAAAACAGGTGGCAAATAGCACCTGGCTGTTTGCAGAGGATTTTATTATTACTATTTACCAATAAAAATTTATTGTAAAACAATAAAAATATATTGCAAAAGCAAGATATATGTGTATAATAAAGGAAAACAATAAAACCAGAAAGAAAAATCTGGAATCAAAAACAAACTCAAAGAAAAGTGAATCAGATCAGGAGGAGAATCATTTATGCAGCAAAAAGAAATTTCACGGTGGCTAAAAGCAATCACGATTGTACTGGCGCTGATGGGGGCGGTGTTCTTTCTATATATTATGCCGGTACTTGCAATGTCATGGAGGGACGCGGATGAATCACTGGCGTATCTTTTTATGCCGGGGCTGTTGTACGGCTGGTGCATTGCGGTGATCTGTTATGCGATCCTGTACCAGTTCTGGAAAGTATGTGTGCAGATCGGAAAAGACAATTCATTCTCAAAAGAAAATGCAAAATGTTTTCGAAATATCAGTCACTTCGCATTGCTGCTCGCAGTTGTGTGGTTTGCGGGAATTGTTTTTCTGGCAATCTTAGCGGTCAGGCAGCCCGGAATCAGTATTTTTATGATCACCGCAGTTTTGCTTTCGGTCATGATATCTGTTTTGACAGCGGCATTATCACATCTGATCCTGAAGGCCTACGAATTAAAACAGGAAAATGAACTTACGATATAAGGAGAGACAAATGGCGATTATCATAAATATAGATGTAATGCTTGCAAAGCGGAAAATGAGTGTAACTGAACTCTCGGAAAAAGTAGGTATTACAATGGCAAATATTTCCATACTAAAAAATGGAAAGGCAAAAGCAATCAAAGTAGACACATTAAACAAGATCTGCCGGGCGTTGGACTGCCAGCCGGGAGATATTTTAGAATATGTTCCATCGGATGATGAAATTTAATATATTGTACGGAATGAAGCAGGAATATGACAGTTTATGAAAAACTGAAGCAGGAACAGGACAGCTTATTGGAAAAGGAAGGGAGCATGAAAATGGATCAGAATCTTACAGTCAGTTACGAGGAGCAGAAAGCGCAGTGGCAGGAAAGAAAAAAACAGCAGCAGAAAGAAAATGCGGGGATTTTTAAAAAACTTGCGCCGGCAAGCCTCATTTACGCACTGATCTATACAGTCTGTATTTACAAAAATATGACAGGTGCCGCAGTACTTCTGTGGGTGGTGGCAACGATCGGATATATCTGTTACATCGTTAAAACGGTAAAGGAAAGAAAAGTTTTTAAAACAACAATAATTTTTGCTGTGTATATGCTGATCCTTGCGGGCAGTACATTTACAACCGGAAATGAGTGGATCATCTGGATGAACTATTGCTGGATCTTTGCATTCACGGTGTGTTTCCTGATACGAAATATGGCAGATGAAAACGAATGGAATTTCTGGGATTACCTGTGCGGTGGAGTAAATGCTGTATTTGGAGCAATTGGCAGCATTGCAAGACCATTTGGCGATGGAAACGATTTTGCACGTTTGCGGGAGAAAAAAGAAAATGGCAAAGCGCGTGAGATCCTGATCGGAATTGCAGTAGCGATACCGGTGGTTCTTCTGATCGGTGGATTGTTAATGTCGGCGGATCTGGTATTTTCAAATATGATTGCAAAAGTTTTCGAAGGAATCAGGATACCGGCAAACCTGGCAGGGATTTGTTTCATGTTATGTTTTGGTTTTATTTCATCTTACTGTGGAGTCAGATATACGGCATACAGAAAAGACCGGCAGGACAGGGAAGTAAAAATTCTTACAGAGACGACAGCAATGTTTACGGTTTCGGTCTTAGTGGCGGTATTATATGTGATATTCTGTGGTATACAGATCATATATCTGTTTGGCGGTGGCGGGGAGCTGCCGGCAGGAGTGACCTATGCCGAATATGCAAGGCAGGGATTTTTCCAGCTCCTTGTGGTGTGTATTTTAAATCTGGGGGCGGTTCTTACAATGGAGCATTTCTTTCAGAGGAACAGGGCGGTCGATGCCGTTCTGACGGTGATCTCTGTATGTACGATCATTATGACAGCATCGAGCGGATGGAGAATGATCCTGTATATCCGGGCATACCAGCTCACATTTTTGCGTGTTGTGGTACTTGTGGCACTGGCAGTGATCACGCTTCTGATGGCAGGGACGATCTGTTATATCTGGAACCGCAGGTTCCCGTTATTTCAGTATGGAATGGCGGTTGTGTGCGTCAGTTATGTCCTGTTTGCCTTTGCACATGTAGATGCGGGGATTGCCGCCTATGATCTGGCGCAGATCGAAAATGGAAATACTGCGGGAGATTACAGTTATCTCTCCTGTTTATCAACGGATGCGGCACCAGTGATCGCTGAGTACTTAAAAGAACATCCGGACAAGAGTTATTACGGGGATGGAATATATAACTGGAAGTGGGAATATATGCAGGAAAATGACAGGATGAACCAGCCTGTGACGCTCCGGACATTTAATCTGTCTTATCTGCGTGCAAAAAGAATATTTTCAGAAAAATAGGTCATAAGTATCAGATTATTGTCATAAAAATAATATTTATTTACAAATGTTCTCCGGTTTTGTATAATGAAACAAAGATGTTGTGAAAATTTATGATGAGGAGAACAAAAGATGAAAGGAAAAACAGCTGGAAAGATAATTGCACTGTTTGCCGTGGCGGGAATGCTCGCCGGGTGTGGTGGAAAAACAGGTACTACGCCGGATGATTATGCGACAAACGATGGCTATATTACAACGGAAACCGCCGGGAACAGTACAGGCGGTGCACAGTCGGATACCACATCGGGCACGGCAGGGATTTCGAAAGAAAATATAAAAGTCGGCGTGCTTTATATTTCAGATCCGGATGAGGGAAGCGGATATTCTTACACGCATGATCTGGGAATTGTGGGAATGCAGGAAAATCTGGGTTTAAGCGATGATCAGATTGAGAGAAAGATCGTGGATGACTCTGACGCAAAGGCGACGGAGGAAGCAATCGAAGCATGTATTTCGGATGGGTGCAATATTATTTTTACAACCAGCTGGGGGTATATGGAAACAACAGCAGAGATGGCTGAAAAATATCCGGATATTTACTTTTCCCATGGAACCGGTTATATGTCAAATGGAAAGAACTTCAACAATTATTTTGGTCGTATTTACCAGGTAAGGTATTTAAGCGGTATCGTGGCTGGCATGAATACAAAGTCGGATAAGGTCGGCTATGTTGCAGCGCAGGATTCTTCCAATTCGGAGGTGACAGGTGGAATTGATGCATTTGCGATCGGTGTTGCAGCTGTTAACCCGGAGGCAAAGATCTATGTGGCAGTCACAAACAGCTGGGATGATCCGGATAAGGAAAAAGCAGCATCGGAACAGCTGTTGGATATGGGCTGTGATGTGATGGCACAGCATTGTGATACGCCGTATCCGCAGACACTCGCACAGGAACGTGGTGTATATGGTATCGGCTATAACTCAGATATGAGCAAGGAAACACCGGATGCCTGTCTGACGAGTGTTATCTGGAACTGGAGTGCATACTATACTTCGGCAGTTAAGAGTATTATCAATGGAACCTGGGATGGATCAAACTATTATGGAGGTATGGCAGAGGGGCTGGTACAGCTGACGAATCTGGCATCTTTTGCGGCAGAGGGTACGCAGGAGAAGGTGGATGAAGCGACTGCAGAAATTTTAAGTGGCAGCAATAATGTTTTTGACGGAGTGATGGAGACAAATACAGGGGAGACGGTTGGAACAGAGAATGGAACCTTAGATGATGCAACGATTACCGGCGGCATTGACTGGTATTATAAAAACGTTGTGATTGTGGACTAGGGGGAGAATGAGATGATGAAATTGACGATTCGAAAAAAAGTTTTATTCTGTTCTTTGATACCGCTGCTTCTGTTAGGAGGAATTATCCTTCTGATCGCGTCCACGATCGTAAAGGGTGCAATTATCGATCAGGTGGAAAATTCATTAAAAGGAACTGCAATCGCGACGCAGGCAGCTTATGACCAGAATGCAGGTACCTATTTGCAGACGGAAAATGGTGATATCTGGAAAGGAAGTTATAACATTTCACAGTCAGAGAATCTGGTGGATACCATCAAACAGGAGTCTGGGATGGATGTGACATTTTTCTATGGATCACAGAGAATCATGACTTCTGCAGTCGACAAAAATGGTGACAGGATTCTGGGAAGTCCGGCGGGTGACAAGGTTGTTGAAAAGGTATTAAATGGTGGTGAGGAATATTTCAGTGATAATGTATCCATGGATGGCACCATATACTATGGCTATTATGTTCCGGTATATCAGAAAGGCGACAGCGGTACTCCGATCGGTATGGTGTTTGCAGGGGCGGAGAAACAGGAAATCTCCCACAGCGTGATACAGATCATTAATACGATCGTAGCCATCGTGCTTGTGGTACTTGTTATCTGTATCATTATCGTGGAGATCAGTGCAACCTCGATCACACGTGCATTAAAGAAAGGAATTGCAAATGTGCAGGAAGTGTCTGCCGGTCATCTTGACGTAGAGTTTGACAAGAAGATCTTAGGGCGGAAAGATGAAGTCGGAGATCTGACCAAAGCGATACAGCATTTACAGAAAGAACTGGAAAAGATCATTAAGGGAATCAAGGAAAGTACCGATATGCTGATGGAAGCATCCAATACTTTAGAGGATACATCCCATCAGACTTACGATGGAATGCGTGAGGTGGAGGCAACGGTAGATTCTATTACAACCGGGGCAAATTTACAGGCAGAGGATGCAAAAAAAGCTTCTGACAATGTAAAATATATGGGAAATCTGATCATTGAGACCGGCAGGGCAGCAGATGAGCTGAATGAAAGTGCAGATCAGATGAAACAGTCCAGTGATGCGGCTGTTGTTACGATCGATGAACTAAAACGAATCAGCGAAGAAGTAAAGACAGCTGTTGCAACGATCGCGGAACAGACGAAACAGACAAATATTTCAGCACAGAGTATTCAGAAGGCATCGCAGTTTATTTCTGAAATTGCATCCCAGACGAATCTTCTTTCTTTAAATGCCAGCATTGAAGCTGCACGTGCAGGTGAGGCGGGAAAGGGTTTTGCGGTTGTGGCATCTGAGATACAGAAGCTTGCAGAACAGTCTGATACGGCGAGTGGCAATATCGGCGAAATCGTAAATACACTGATCGGAAACTCCCAGCGTGTGGTTGAGACAATGGGCAAGACACAGGAGATCATTGAAAAACAGAATATGCATATCGAGAGTACGGAGCAGATGGTAAATGGTGTTATGGGTGAGATCGACGCATCTATTGAACGAATTCGCCAGATTGAAACACGTACAAAGAAATTAGAGAGTGCAAGAACAGAGATCATAGATGTCATTGATTCTTTGTCAGAGATTGCACAGCAGAATGTGGAAGGAACCACGCAGACAAGTTCATCCATCACAGAGATTACGGACAGTTTTCAGAATATCAAGGATTCTACCGAAAATCTGCGTAATATGGCGGATATGCTTGCACACAATATCAGACATTTTGATATATGATAAAAATATGGCCTTAAGCTGCAGAATATGGAGACAAAACAGATGGAAGTGCTTGCTGTTTTTGACGAGAAGAATTATGACGACACAACAAAAGTATATGAAAAATATAATGTGCGTGGTGTAATTTTCCGGGATGGAAAGATTGCCATGCAGTGTAGTACGGATGGCGAATATAAGATGCCCGGCGGCGGGATGGAAAAGGGAGAGAGTTTTTTAGAAACCCTTGTGCGTGAGATCCGTGAAGAGACAGGGCTTACCGTTTTAAAAGAGTCTGTGTGTGAACTAGGGGAGATCCTTGAGATGCGCCGCGATATATTTGATCCGTCCTGTAAATATATCTGTCATTCTTACTTTTATTACTGTAAGGTAGGGGAAAAACAGGCGAAACTTCATCTGACACCCAGTGAAGTGGCAAAGGGGTATTATCTTAAGTGGGAGCAGCCGGAGACTGTATACAATACCAATATACGCATAGAAAAGGATCCGTGGATCATTCGTGACACTGCATTTGTGAAGATGATTCTGGATGGAAAAGTAAAATTGCCGGAATAAAAAGGCAAAGAAGAAATCCGGTACATAAAATAATAGAATGTCCGCGGAGCGCGCATTCTATTATTTTTTTGTGGAAGAACGACAAAAAATATGTTATACTTAACAATATGTATTGCAGAAAAACTGATCTGATATGCAATAGATAAAGGCACAGATAAATGACGGAGGATGGCGCATATGAATGAAAATTATGTAACACTTACCATTGGAAAACAGAAAAATATTGCACTGATCGCGCATGACAATAAAAAGGCAGAGCTGATCGCATGGTGCGAAACAAATAAAGAGATCCTGAAAAATCATTTCCTTTGTGGAACAGGGACCACGGCACGTATGATTACAGACCAGACCGGACTTCCGGTTCGTGGATATAACAGCGGCCCTCTTGGTGGAGACCAGCAGATCGGTGCAAAGATCGTTGAGGGAAAAGTAGACTTTGTCATTTTCTTTTCTGATCCATTGACTGCACAGCCTCATGATCCTGATGTAAAGGCACTGCTTCGTATTGCACAGGTATATGATATCCCGATCGCAAACAATAAGGCATCGGCAGACTTTATGATCAGATCTGAATATATGAATGAAGAGTATGAGCATGAGGTGATCAACTTCAAAGAAAACATCAAAAAACGCTCAGAGACATTATAAGGGGGAACATTTTTCATGAGCAAAGTAGCAATCGTATCAGACAGCAACAGCGGAATCACGCAGAGTATGGCAAAGGAACTTGGAGTTACTGTAATGCCGATGCCTTTTTTTGTGGGAGATAAGACACTGTATGAAGATATCGATCTGTCACAGGAAGAGTTTTACCAGATGCTTTCCGAGAAGACAGACATCCATACATCCATGCCGCTTGTAGGAAATGTGACAGATACCTGGGATGAATTGTTAAAAGAGTACGATGAGATCGTACATATCCCAATGTCGTCCGGACTTAGTGGTTCCTGTGAGACAGCCATGATGCTTTCCCAGGATTATGATGGAAAGGTGCAGGTGGTGAACAATCAGAGAATTTCTGTTACACAGCGCCAGTCTGTTTTAGATGCACTTGCGCTTGCAAAACAGGGAAGAACTGCATCTGAGATCAAGACAATTTTAGAGCGTGATAAATTTGAATCATCGATTTACATTATGGTGGACACGCTGTATTATCTGAAAAAAGGCGGCAGGATCACACCAGCTGCTGCCGCGCTTGGAACACTGTTAAAATTAAAACCGGTGCTTCAGATTCAGGGTGAAAAATTAGATGCATTTGCCAAGGCAAGAACGGTAAAACAGGCAAAGAGTATCATGATTGAGGCAATGAAGAATGATTTTGCCAACCGGTTTAACGATCCGAACGGAGAGCATATGTATCTTGAGATGGCATATACGCATGATTTAGAAGCGGCAGAAAACTTCAAGAAAGAAGTGCAGGAGGCATTTCCGGGGATGGAGATCCGTATGGATCCGCTTTCACTTAGCATTTCCTGCCATATCGGACCGGGAGCGTTAGCAGTGGCATGTTCAAGAAAGATTCCAGAGCTGGAAGCGTAATAGAAAAATAAAAGAGAACAGATAGAAAAGCCAGATAAAGCAATCGCCTGAAATCTGAATTACAAGAGATAATTCGGATCTCAGGCGATTTTTACCTATAGAAATTAAAAGTCCTTTGCAGACAGAAAAATTTCACGCTGTTTAGGCTGGAGAATTGCTGTGCTGCCGTATCTTTTTGCTTTTCCAAATGATATAAGTGATCATCAGAGGAATACCGGCGCCCACCCAGGCAGCAGGATCAGCAAGGCAGATCCCCTGATAACCGAGTGGTTTCTGCAGGAGTGCGATCGCAACAAAGCGGCATACCAGCTCGATCACGCCACTCAACATTGGAACAAGTCCTTCGCCTAATCCCTGTAAGGCATTGCGGTATAAAAAGATCATGGCAAGCGGGAGGAAAAACCAGCTTACTGTTTTTAAATACATCATGGCATAGGAGAAAATCTCATCGGAAGGATTGCTTACAAACCAGCTTACGATAAATTCTCCACCGAAAATACAGATGGCAGCACCGATGGCTGCAGCAGCGATACAGATGAAAAATCCTTTGCGCATACCGTCGAAAATACGGTCGTATTTTCCTGCACCGAGATTCTGACCACAGTAGGTTGCCATGGCGGTGCCGAGCGTCGGCATGGTCTGAGTTGCGATATTGTTGACTTTAGAAGCGGCTGTAAAGGAAGCAACCACACTGGAACCAAACACGTTGACAGCACTCTGTAAGATCATGGTTCCAATGGCGGTGATGGAGTAATTTAATGCCATTGTGATACCGATCGAGAGCATGTTAATGACACCCGGGCGATCCAGATAATAGTCCGCTTTTGTTGTGCGAAGGATCTCAAACTGCCGGAACATATGGATAAAACATAAAATTGCGGAGATTCCCTGCGCAATGATGGTGGCATAGGCGGCACCGGCGGTTCCTGCTTTCAGCACGATAATAAATAAAAGATCCAGTACCACATTTAATATAGAAGAAAAGATCAAAAAGTAGAGCGGTGTTTTGCTGTCTCCAATACCTCTTAAGATACCGGCAGATACATTGTAGAGCATTGTTAAGATGATACCTGCAAAAATGACTTTGATGTAAGCATCTGCCATGGATAAGATATTATCCGGTGTATGCATCCAGACTAAAAACAGGCGGGAAGCGGCAACGGTCGGAATCGTAAGAATTGCAGATACGATCACGGTTAAGATCAGGGAGAGTGCAACGTAGTGTTTTAACAAGCGAAAATCTTTTGCACCGAAGGCATGCGAAATCATGACACCGAATCCCTGTGCGATTCCGGTGGCAAAGCCGAGCACTAAAAACATGATACATCCGGTGGAACCGACGGCAGCAAGTGCATCTTCGCCGAGGTATCTTCCCACGATGATCGTGTCTACCATATTATAAAATTGCTGGAACAGATTTCCTAATAAAACCGGAATGGAAAAAAGCAGTATGATTTTTAATGAACTGCCGGTGGTCATATCTTTTGTCATGCTACTGGAAACTCCTTTCAAACTTTGGTATGATGTAATTATTCAGTGCACATATATGCAGTATAATGTAATAAACATGTAAGGCTTAGTATACGTCACAAAAATCAGAAATACAAGCGGAAAATAAGACTTTTTTTCTAATTTTTTTAAGGGAGAATCAGATGGACATTAATTTGGAATACTATAAGATATTTTATTATACGGCAAAGCAGAAAAGTGTTACGTTAGCGGCAGAAAAACTGTCAATCTCACAGCCGGCAGTCAGCCAGGCGATCAAGCATTTAGAGAAGGATCTTGGCTGTGCATTGTTTGTAAGAACGGCAAAGGGAGTACGTCTGACCAAGGAGGGTGAGATGCTTTTTTCCTATGTGGAACGCGGCTATGAGGCGATTCTTTCCGGAGAAAAAAGACTTCTTGAGATGCTAAACCTTGAAAAGGGAGAAATCTGCATCGGTGCAAGTGATATGACATTAAAATATTATCTGCTTCCATATTTAGAGCGGTTTCATGAAAAATATCCCAATATCCGCGTGACCGTGACCAATGCGCCGACACCGGAAACTTTACAGCATCTTGCGGATGGCAGGATCGATTTTGGAATCGTGAGCTCTCCGGTGGAGCCGCAGGGATGGCTTAAGATCATCCCGGTCAAAGAGATCCGCGACGTTTTTGTGGCAGGGAAAAAATACAAAGAGCTCTGTGGGAGAAAGATGCAATACAAAGAACTTTCGGAATATCCGCTGATGTGTTTAGAGGGAAGCACCTCGACGAGACATTATGTGGAGGCATTTTTAGAAGAAGAAGGTGTGACGGTGTCCCCGGAATTTGAACTTGCCACCAGTGATATGCTGATTCAGTTTGCGCTCCGCAATCTTGGGATCGCAAGTGTGATGGAAGAGTTTGCAAAAGAGTATGAGGAGGATGGCAGGCTTTTTAAGCTGCAGTTTGAAAAAGAAATTCCGGCACGAAAATTCTGTATCGTATTAAATGAGAGGATCCCGATGTCTGCGGCTGCGGCAAAGCTTTTAAAAGGACTTTTATAAATTCACATAATGAATGATTATATCAGATATAAAGAATATTAATTTTACTTATAGAGAAACATCATGTATAAT
>ERZ1106943.1719-NODE-1719-length-20906-cov-10.538583_pt1 | contig 20906 bp, 19 predicted proteins | sample MGYA00403671_ERZ1106943 | MGnify/ENA primary metagenome ERZ1106943 (study PRJEB35170, sample SAMEA104062427) | human gut metagenome | biome: human gut; feature: human-associated habitat; material: faeces | place: Denmark | collected 2012-06-14 ...
TGAACTCATTAGGTATCCTCTTATCATTTCATCACCACAATATGGACATTTCATGAAGATTCACCTCCTATAAATTCCGATTTATATGCACAAACCAAACACGCCAAAACGTCATCGGTTGCAGCTCTACTCAGAATTTCTCTGCAACAGCCTTTGCGTGAGCGTATATCTCTTCCTCGTCAAATTTTGTGAGCCTGCCGTGTTCAAGAACGACCTCACCGTCAATGATAACAGTATCGACCTCACTGCCGTTTGCGGAATATACAAGCGCAGAGGTCAGGTCATTGCGTGGGCAGAACTGGGGACGGTCAAGGTCAAGAATGGCAATATCAGCCTTTTTGCCTGCTTCTATCGAGCCGATGTCGGGTATGCCCAGAGCCTTTGCGCCGTTAACAGTCGCAAAGTCCAGCACCTCTTTTGCGGTGCATACGGTGGGGCAGCCCGTTGCGCCCTTGTGGAGCAGAGCCGCAAAGTTCATGTCGGAGAACAGGTTCAGGTCGTTGTTAGATGCCTGACTGTCCGTTCCCATGCAGATGTTTATGCCCTTTTCCATCATTCTCGGAACGGGAGCGGTGCCGTTTGCAAGCTTGAGATTGCTCTTGGGGTTGTGGATAACGCTTACGTGCTTTTCCGCCAGAATATCCATGTCGCTGTCGGAAACATGAACGCAGTGAGCGGCGCAGGTCTTTATGTCCAAAAATCCGATGTCGTTCAGATATTCCACGGGGGACTTGCTGCGTTCCTTGTAGCAGTTCTGTACCTCGGTCGTGGTCTCGGAAAGATGAATGTGGAACTCCTGCTCAGTCTCGTGAGCCTTTTCGATAAGCCACCTGAGATAATCCTCGCCGCAGGTGTAGATAGCGTGGGGGCCAAGCTTGAATGTGATGCGGTCATTGCCCTTGAAGCGCTCACGCTCGTCCATGTGCTCATTGTAGCGCCTGATGCCGTCCTTGTCGTTCCTGTCGGAGCCTGTCAGACCTCTTGTCATAACAGCTCTCATGCCAAGCTTGTCCGCAGCGGAGGCGGTCATTGCGGGGAACATGTGCATATCCATAAAGCAGGTGGTTCCCGTCTTTATCATCTCGGCGCAGGAGAGCATAGCGCCCCAGTAAGCGTCTTCGGGGGAAAGGGCATCCTCACGGGGCATTATTGCGCCGAAAAGCCAGTCCTCAAAGGAAAGGTCGTCCGCCAGATTGCGGAAAAGCGACATATAGGTGTGGGTGTGGCAGTTGATAAGACCGGGTATCGCCAGCTTGTCCGAGCCGTCTATCACCTTGTCAGCCGCAAACCCCTCGGGAATTACTCCTGCGGAAAGGATCTTGTTCCCCGAAATACAGATATCCCCCTTGGGAGTGCCGCCGTTTATGAGCATTTTTATATTCTTTATCAGTATATTCATTGCGAGCATTCCTTTCATGTGCGCCGTCATGCGGCAATATATATTTTTATTATATCACAATATGCTCTCAAAAGCAATGATAATTTTGTATTTTGACCGCCAAATGGCGGCGCTTGATCCCTATTGACAAGCGGTGAAAATAATGCTATACTCAAATTAGTTAACACTGTTAAATATCTTGCGGGAGGTGCTATATGGACAAGGCAGACGCAGGTCTTTCCGACGAGCTGATAGAAGTGCTCCGACAGTACTATTATATGAAAATTCCCTTGGGGCTGGAAAACTTCATGCAGGGTGAAATGAAGGTGCTGTCCTATATCCATTACACCGCAGGCGGCGGAGAGATCGCCACAGGCGATATTGTTTCCGCCCTTGATATGACAGGCGGGCGTGTGGCAGGCATTCTCCGTTCCCTAGAGAAAAAAGGCTTTATCAGCCGCCGCACCGATGAGAACGACCGCCGCAGGATAATGGTAAGTCCCACTCCTGCAGGTTCGGATTATGTTGAAAACGGCAGAGAACTGCTCCGCAGCAGGCTTTCCGCTATAATAAACGCAATGGGCAGCGAAAGTGCAGAAAATTTTATCCGCTCCATGGAGGAGTTTGTAAATGCCTGCCGCAAGGCAGATTTCCCTTGATCTTAATAAAAAGGAATGATATATATGGATATGCACGAGTTTTACATGGGCAATGTTTTTGATGCTTACGAGTTTTTCGGCGCTCACCCCAACCCCGACGGCACTGTTTTCCGCACCTTTGCACCCTCAGCTGAGAGGATAACCATAATCGGCGAGTGGAACGACTGGCAGGAGGAAAATATGATAAAGGACGGTCATGTCTGGTCGTATTTTTCCGCCAAGGCAAAAAAGGGTCAGATGTATAAGTATGTCATCTATTCTTCACTGGGCAGAGTGGAGCACTGCGACCCCTACGGCTTTGCAATGGAGCTTCGCCCCAATTTTGCGTCCATTATAACCGACCTTGACGAGTACAAATTCACCGACAGTGAGTGGCTGGAAAAGCGCAGCAAGAACTATAATGAGCCTCTCAATATCTATGAGGTGCATCTCGGCTCATGGCATACCGACCCCGATAATGAAAACGGCTGGTATTCCTATTCCGACATTGCGGACAAGCTTATAAAATACGTCAAGAAGCACCATTATACACATATCGAGTTCATGCCCCTCAGCGAGCACCCTGCCGACTGCTCATGGGGATACCAGAATACAGGCTTTTTTGCCCCCACATCACGCTACGGCACTCCCGCCCAGCTTATGAAGCTCATCGACAAGTGCCACAAGAACGATATCGGCGTTATCATGGATTTCGTTCCCGTGCATTTTGCCATGGACGGCTATGCCCTTGCAAAATACGATGGCACCTGCCTTTATGAATACCCCGACAGCGATGTTACCATCAGCGAGTGGGGAACCTGCAACTTTATCCATTCAAGGCGTGAGGTCTGCTGCTTTTTGCAGTCCGCCGCCAACTACTGGCTTGAAAAATATCATTTCGACGGTCTGCGTATGGACGCAATAAGCCGTGCCATATACTGGCAGGGCGATCCCGAGCGCGGCGTTAACAAATGCACCGTCGATTTCCTTAAAAAGATGAACTCAGGGCTTCATGCCCTCCACCCCACCGCAATGCTTATTGCGGAGGATTCCACCGCATTCCCCAAGGTAACAGCTCCCGTTGAGTATGATGGCCTTGGCTTTGACTACAAGTGGGATCTGGGCTGGATGAACGACACTCTCGATTACTTCCGCACCCCACCTGCAGAGAGAAAATATCACCATGGCAAGATAACCTTTTCCATGCAGTATTTCTACAATGAGCTTTATCTGCTGCCGATCTCCCACGATGAAAACGTTCACGGCAAGGCGACCGTCATTCAGAAGATGTGGGGCGATTATGATGTGAAATTCCCTCAGGCAAGGGCATTTTATATGTATATGTATTCCCACCCGGGCAAAAAGCTGAACTTCATGGGCGGCGAGTTTGCCCAGTTCAGAGAGTGGGACGAAACAAGAGAGCAGGACTGGGATATACTCAAATATCCTCTCCACGATTCATTCCTCAGATATATGACCGACCTTGAAAAGCTCTACACCACACGTCCCTCCCTTTATAACGGCGAATATAACCCCGACTGCTTCAAGTGGATACTTCCCGATGAGTCGGAGCGCTCGGTATTTGCATATAAGCGCTGTGCGGAGAATGAAACGACAATCTGCCTGCTGAATTTCTCCGACAGGGAGCAGACCATAACCATTCCCACAGACGGACTTACAGATCTTAAAGAGCTTATCAATTCCGACAGCAACATCTACAGCGGCAAGACCGAGGTCAAGCGCAGCGTGAAGATAAAGCCCGCAGACGGAGAATTTTTCGTAAAGCTCAGCCCGTTCTCAGGCAGACTTTTTGACGGAGAAGTGTTTTCTAAACCGGCTGCAAAATAACATATAAAAGTAAAAGCGGAACTGTTTTGCTATGCAGTTCCGCTTTTGTACTATTTATTATTTTGTGCATGGAGCATTGCCGGGCGACAAGCCCGCCTGCAGTCGCTTTCCCAGACCGGTCTTATTTCATCTGTCGGCTTTGTCTATAGAACGATTAAAGATTAGTATTATGATACGTTTCATATAAAACATCCTTTCTTTATTTTATATGTTAATTATATCATATTTTGCGATTTGCTTCAAAGGTGATTTTGTACAAATTTCATAACTTTTTGTGCGTCTCAAAATCGGGATTTTGCCTACAGATACCTGTATTAAGCCGTCAGGACGCCGATATTACGCTATCTCCTGTCCGCCAGCCCCTCCAGAACTATCAGCCCCAGCGTAAGAGGCAGCGTGAAGCTTATGCTCCCTGAGACAAAGAAAAACACCGCCGCTGCGATCCCCATAACAATGCCAAAAGCGTTCTGCACCCCCGAGATGTCAGCGGCAGGGGATATTGCTTCCACGACCGTGCGCAGGATACGCCCCCCGTCAAGGCTTGGCAGAGGGAGCAGGTTAAAAAGCATCAGCGCCAGATTTATCCCCGTTAATATCCTGCTGCCCGTAAGCGTCCCTGCCAGCGCCAGAAGCAGATTTACCAGACACCCCGCCGACAATATGAATATCTCACGGGCAGGGGACAATATCGCTCCGCTTTTCATGCCTATGCCGCCGCTGTAAAATGTAAGGCTCCGTGGCTTTATCCCCATGACCGCCATGGCTGTTATATGCCCGCCTTCGTGGAGCAGGCAGGAAAGCAAAGCCAGCTCGCCTGCTTTTGAAACGGGGGACTGCATTATCAGCACCGACCATACCGCAAAAAATCCGAAAGTAATGCGTATCCTTGTCCCTTTAAAATAAAATTCAGCACCGCTTGTCAAAATATATTCCTCCATGGCAGATATGCGCATTTGGTGCGCTGTAAAAATTTCTGCTGCTTTCCGAGCATATGCGTATATTTTTTATCACTGCGCCCAAAAACTGCGGCGCATAATTACCCGTTCCGACGATTTGGATTCACAAATTATATGATGTAAAACCGCCTTTTATTCCAAAGGTTACACATTGGTTACAGCAATGTTCAGAAATTACAGAAAAGTAACAGCCTGTTGGAATTTATCTTTGCGCCTGATACCACAATAGTTAAATTTTGTTGATATTGACATTAAATTCTTTGTGTCAGCCGTAATTTCCGTCAAAATGTTCAGTTGAAAATACTTTTAATTTGGTTTCGTTTGTGATATAATAGTTAATACAAAAAATCAAAGGCGGTTTTGTCTGTTGCAATAATGTCAGGACAGCCGCACTTTTTCTGCGGACATTATCCGCAGTTTTACAGGAGAGTTGTGTTTTGGAAAAATTTATTATAAAGGGCGGCCGCCGTCTTGAGGGCGAGGTCACTATAAGCGGAGCAAAAAACGCCGTAGTTGCCATAATCCCTGCCGTTATCCTTGCGGACGGTCCCTGCATACTTGAAAATATACCGAACATAAGCGACGTTTCCATTTCTCTGCGTATCCTTTATGAAATGGGAGCTGACGTTCAGCGCATAGACAAGAGCGTTTACCGCATCGACGCAACAGGCATCAAGGACCCTGTTGTTCCCTATGAGCTGGCACGCCTTATGAGAGCTTCCTATTATTTCCTGGGAACACTGCTGGGCAAGTTCGGAAGAGCGCGTGTTTCAATGCCCGGCGGCTGCTATCTCGGCGACCGTCCCATTGACCAGCATCTAAAGGCATTTACATCACTGGGTGCTACCTGCACTCTCGATAACGGCATGATAGATATCTGTGCCGATAAGCTCATCGGTTCTCAGATCTATTTCGATAAGATAACCGTAGGCGCTACCATCAACGCAATGCTGGCAGCTGTTAAGGCAACAGGTCTTACAGTTATCGAAAATGCAGCTAAGGAGCCTCATATCGTTGACCTTGCAAACTTCCTCAATTCCATGGGCGCAGATATCATGGGCGCAGGAACAGATGTTATCAAGATAAGAGGAGTTAAAACTCTCAAGGGCACTACCTACGCAATTATCCCCGACCAGATCGAGGCAGGAACATATATGGTGGCAGCTGCCGCAACAAGAGGAAATGTGCTTGTAAAGAATGTTATCCCCAAGCACCTTGAATCTATCACCGCAAAGCTTGCAAAGATAGGCGTTAACGTTGAGGAATATGACGACAGCGTTAGGATCTCCGTTGACGGCCCTCTGGTAAAGACCAGCGTAAAGACTATGCCTCACCCCGGTTTCCCCACAGATATGCAGCCCCAGATATCCACACTTCTTTGTCTGGCGGAGGGTACCAGCATCGTTACCGATGAGATATTCAACAACCGTTTCAGATACGTGGACGAACTCAGGAGAATGGGCGCAGATATTTCCGTTGAGGGCCGTGTGGCAGTTATCGAGGGCGTGGGCAAGCTTATGGGTGCACCCGTTACCGCTCCCGACCTGAGAGCAGGCGCAGCCCTTGTTATAGCAGGTCTTGCAGCCAGCGGAGTTACCGAGATAGATGATATCTATCACATTGAGCGTGGCTATGAGGATATCGAGCAGAAGCTCAGAGCTTTGGGCGCAGATATTGTTAAAAAGACAGTTCCCGGGAATTCAGTCCGTCAGGTGTCATCGCTCTGATACAAACAGAACATAAAAAAAGCAGCACTTCCGAAAAATGGAAGTGCTGCTTTTTTCTTTGTAATGTTTAACGGCTCAGCATATAACGGCGATAAAAAGTATCACGTTGTTTTGTCCTTCCTGTGGGATATCATAATATCCCTTACGCAGCCCAGAATATGGGGCTTCAGCACCGAAATGTCCGCAGGCTCGCTGTAAAGAACGGCGCTGTAGCACGATGAGCTGATAACATTCGTTATCATAAAGAACATTATCTCAGGCTCATTGTATCCCTGCGCCCGGATTTTCAGCCTGTCATAAATATCCGTCAAAGCGTCATCATCGTCTTCGGGCTGGGTCACAGCGGAACGGAGAGAACCCCAGCTCAGATTTTTTGAGATGAATTTAAGCAGATTGGGATTTTCCGAAAGCTGGTTCAGGATACTGTCCGCAATGAAAACGATGCTGTCCTCAAAGTCGGAGATATTTGCAGTCATCAGTCGGGAAAGCGCATTTTTCAGCAGCTGGGCAGACTTGTGGCATATGAGCTTGTTGTGTATATCATACTTGTCCTTGAAATAAAGATAAAATGTGCCTTTTGCAACGCCTGCCTGGTCAACGATGTCAGAGATAGATGTCTTGCTTATACCCTGACTCATAAACAGCCTGAAAGCCGTATCAAGGAGGGAATCTCTTTTGATCTTTTTGTTGGTATCGAGTTTTCCCGTATTCCCGCTTCTTTCTGTGGGTGATCTATGCAATAATTATAACGCTAAAGAATAGGATTGTCAAGCGTGATGGCAGGGGACAAGGCTTGTCATTTGTTTATTTTCCTCTAAAAAAATTGACACTGCCTTTATCTTCTCTTATGCTCTTGCTACCTTGTGGTAAACCTTCTTGCCCTTCTTGATGATAACGCTCTCTGCTATCTCAACAGCTGCGTTGGGGTCTGTTACCTTTACATCATCAACGGATACGCCGCCCTGCTGTACAAGTCTCCTTGCCTCGCTCTTGGAGGGGCAGAGAGCTGTCTTTACCAGCAGGTCAAGAATGTTTATGCCGCCCTCCAGCTCTGCTGCGGGGATCTCGGTGGTGGGCATATCATCGGTGTTTCCTGCGCCGCCGAAAAGCTTCTTTGCTGCTTCAAGGCACTTGTCAGCCTCTTCCTTGCCGTGGATAAGGGAGGTAAGCTCGTATGCAAGTAGCTCCTTTGCCTTGTTGAGTTCTGCGCCTGTCATGGTGCGCTCCATTTCCTCTATCTGCTCAATGGGCAGGAATGTGAGGAGCTTCAGGCACTTGATAACATCGTTGTCGCCAACGTTTCTCCAGTACTGGAAGAAGTCGTAGGGAGAGGTCTTTTCGGGGTCGAGCCATACAGCGCCCTTTTCGGTCTTGCCCATCTTCTTGCCCTCGGAGTTGGTGAGCAGGGTGATAGTCATTGCGTGAGCGTCCTTAGCAAGCTTCTTTCTGATAAGCTCTGTGCCGCCCAGCATATTTGCCCACTGGTCATCGCCGCCGAACTGCATATTGCAGCCGTACTTCTGGAACAGCATATAGAAGTCGTAGGACTGCATTATCATGTAGTTGAACTCTAAGAATGTAAGACCTCTTTCCATTCTCTGCTTGTAGCACTCGAATGTGAGCATCTTGTTTACCGAGAAGCAGGCGCCGACTTCACGGAGCAGCTCGATGTAGTTCAGGTTCATGAGCCAGTCAGCGTTGTTTACCATGATAGCCTTGCCCTCGGAGAAGTCGATGAAGCGGCTCATCTGCTTCTTGAAGCAGTCGCAGTTGTGCTGAACTGTTTCCTGGGTCATCATCTTTCTCATGTCGGACTTGCCGGAGGGGTCACCGATCATACCTGTGCCGCCGCCGATAAGCACGATGGGCTTATTGCCTGCCATCTGGAGTCTCTTCATAAGGCACAGAGCCATGAAGTGACCAACGTGAAGGCTGTCGGCAGTGGGGTCGAAGCCGATGTAGAAGGTAGCCTTTCCGTTGTTTATCATCTCGCTTATCTCTTTTTCATCAGTTACCTGAGCGATAAGTCCTCTTCTGGTGAGTTCTTCGTATAAAGTCATTTTATTTTCCTCCATTTATATATTTGTTTGAATTGACATTTTTATCGGCTTCTGTATGAGACGGTAACGAACCGCCTCACTGATACCACCGCCTTTCAAGTTGATTTTTATCTTGATTTTTCGTTTATATATCTGCAAAGCTTCATAATAGGCTGATCGTTTATAAACCGCTTGTAGCCGTCGGGGTCGCACATGGGCTTGTCTTCGGGAATATTGAGGTCAACGCAAAGCTTTATTTTTTTTCTGCTTTTCATATGTATAATAAGCTCAAATACATAGCAGTAAAAGCCCAGCCTGCTGCGCTTCTGTGTCACATTATGATCGGCATATTCGATATCCTCATAGCTTATTCTTGAAACGAGTATCTTCCGGGAGGCAAGGCTGTGGGTGATAATAAGCTTATCGCTTTTGGCATATATCATTCCGCCTTTGATGATATACAAAACAAAAGCAGCCGCAGCAGAGACAGTAAAAATAATTGCCGAAACTGCCATGAGCGTTGAAAATTTGTAATAATACCCGATAGAGCTTATAAGTAAGCTTACGGACAAAGCTACAATAAGTATAGCTGAGCCAAGCAGATTTTCAAGCGTGCCTGTTGAATCAAAGCTGCATTTCATTATGTCACCCCAACAAAAAAGCCCTCTCAAAGCCTAAGCTTCAAGAGGGCGTGTTTCTTTTATAAGAAAGCGCTGTACCACCTCAGTTCGCCATACGATGTATGACCTCGGGGAGACTGTAACGTGCCTCACTTCGTACACGGCTACTCTGTTCGCCGCATCTGCTCGGGAATGTATCTTCAAAGCGCCGCTGCCTTCTCCCACCGACCGAAGGCTCTCTGAAAAAGCGGAAATGCTCTGCTTTTTTTCCGTCACCGCATTTAACAATATGGTTGAATTATAACACAGGCAATAGATTTTGTCAAGAGGGGAAATGAAAGAATTTCTGCGTGAAAAGCCCGTTTGAATTTATCAAAAAATCTTGCAAAAATCAAATGTCTGTGCTATACTGAATATTAAAGTAAAACAGATCGGGGGAGCAGAAAATGAACGCCGAAAGCATAATTTTTGATATGGACGGAACCTTGTGGGACAGCTCCGAAAATGTGGCCGCTTCATGGTCGGAGACAATAAGATCCAGCGGCGATCCCTTGCTCAGAAACAAGACAATAACAGGCAGCGACCTGCGCAGCGTAATGGGTATGACCATGGTGGAAATAGCGGCAAAGCTTTTCCCCGAGCTTACCGAGACCAGGCGTATAGACATACTTGAAAAATGCGGGGAAAACGAGAAAAACTATCTTGCCGCAAACGGCGGCGAGCTTTATCCTCAGCTGGAGGAGACTCTTTCCGCACTTTCGAAAAACCACAGGCTTTTTATCGTCAGCAACTGCCAGAACGGGTATATCGAGGCGTTTTTTGAATATTATTCTCTTGAGCGGTATTTCACCGATTATCTCTGCTGGGGCGATACCCATAAGCCCAAGAGCGAGACTTTGAAGCTCATTATGCAGAAAAATCATTGCACAAGCGCCGTTTATGTGGGCGATACCCAAGGGGATTTTGATGCCGCTTCCGCCGCAGGGATACCCTTTATCCACGCAGCATACGGCTTCGGCGAGCTGACCTCACCTCCCGCCGCTTCCGCCGCAAGCGTTTTCGAGCTTGTGAAAATATTTGAGTAAAGGAGCATTTTTATGGACCTGAACCCGATACCCAGAAGAGACAAGATAAACTACTACCTTGATATCGCCGAGACCGTTCTTGAAAGAGGCACCTGCCTACGCAGGAATTTCGGCGCTATAATCGTAAAAAATGACGAGATAGTTTCCACAGGCTATGTGGGCGCTCCCAGAGGCCGCCTGAACTGCTGCGATCTGGGCTACTGCACACGTGAAAAGCTGAATATCCCCAAGGGTCAGCGCTATGAACTGTGCAGAAGCGTTCATGCCGAGGCAAACGCCATCATTTCCGCCGCCAGAAGCGACACCATTGATGCTACCATTTACCTTGCCTGTCACGACGCAAAAACAGGTGAGCTTTACGGCGATGTTGAGCCATGCGCCATGTGCAAGCGAATGATAATCAACGCAGGCATTTCCACCGTTATAATCCGCAACACCCACGACAAATACACCACCATCAATGTCCAGAGCTGGATAGAGCATGATGATTCACTGGAAGGCACTGACGGATATTGATAAACGAAACTTTTGAGCTTTGCCGCAGGACTGTCGCAGTCCGTGGGGAGGAAAATGCGGATTTTCTGCTGATACAGCCCATGGGTGATTTTGAGATGAAGTCATTCGGCACTGAATACGAACATATAAAAAAATGCGGCAGATGTATTTTTGCCGCATTTATAATTGATAACTGGAACGATGAGCTTTCCCCGTGGCAGGCAAAACCCGTGTGGGGGAATGAAGCCTTCGGCGGAAAGGCAGAGGACACTCTTTCCTTTGTTACGACCGAGCTGATACCAAAGCTGAAAGAAAAATACCGCCTTGATGACAGTGTTAAGATCGTCATTGGCGGATATTCCCTTGCGGCACTGTTTTCCCTTTGGGCAGTATATAAGTGTGATGTTTTTTACGGAGCCGCCGCAGCTTCCCCCTCGGTATGGTTCCCGAACTGGATAGATTTTATTTCACAAGTTCATCCTCATGCTGAGAAGATATATCTCAGCCTTGGCAAAAAAGAGGAAAGGACTAAAAACCAAGTCATGGCGTCGGTAGGGGACAATATCAGAAAAATGTATGAGCTGCTTTCGGGCAGCATGGATATCGTTCTTGAATGGAACGAGGGCGGTCATTTCAATGAGCCTGACATAAGAACAGCAAAAGCGTTTGAGCATATTCTGAGCAAATAAAAAAGCCGATGTGAAAACATCGGCTTTTTGCTTGCAGGTTATCAGTTGGAACCTGTGGGAATAAAGGGCTTGATTGTGTCAGCAAGAACATTTGCGGGCATAGTCTGGAGCCAGATCTTGCCGGGGCCTGTTACCTTTGTGTTGAAGAGACCTTCGCCGCCCATAAGAACATTTCCGATTCCCTTAACGGTCTCGATATCTATGGAGCAGGTTGCTTCCATAGCTGCAAGGTAGCCTGTGTCGATAAGCATGGACTGACCTGCTGCCAGTGTGTATTCGCACACGCTTCCGTCGATCTCAAGGAATACAACGCCGTTGCCGCTGAACTTCTGCATAATGAAGCCCTCGCCGCCGAAGAAGCCTGCACCCAGCTTCTTCTGGAAGAAGATCTCCATATTAACGCCCATGGTGTTTGCAAGGTAAGAGGACTTCTGTGCAACGATGGGGTTTACTGATGTGTCAAAGCAGATGATGTCGCCGGGGAAGCTGGAAGCGAATGCGATCTCGCCTGCGCCGCCCTGAGCTGTGTATGTATTTCTGAAAATGGACTCGCCTGTTACAGCGCTCTTAGCCATCTTGCCGAGTGCGCCCAGAAGTCCGCCTGCGCCGCTGCCGAGACCTGTCTGCATCTGCATGGTGGGGGTCATCCAGGACATAGCGCCCTTCTGGCACTCGATGGACTCGTTGGGGTCAAGCTTACAAATAAGCACGGGAAGGGGAGCGTTCTTTACTTCGTACTGCATATTTCATTCTCCTTGTTATGGTTGGTATTAGATGTCATACATTGTGCTGAGTTCTGATCTCACAAGTAAATCATACTATATTATTTTAAAAATGTCAATATAATTGCATTAAAATTCTTATAAATTTTAGTAAGAAAATAAATTATAAGGCAATATTATATACTATATCAGTGGCATTATAAAAATTATGGCAACTTACCTGCAGCTGACCTTTTGAAAAAATCCACAAGTGAAAAGTGTATAATTTCTTAGATGATGGTCGAAATGCCGAAAAGAAAAATCCGCCCCTTATGCTATTGACGGCGGAGAAATTGTGGTTTATACTTAATATGTATAGCTATCTTATGTGACGGCAATTACGCAGAATTTCGGAGGAATATAAAGTGAATACTATAGTTTCGGCTTCCATTCTCAGCGCCGATCTGTGCCGTCTGGGCGAAGAGCTTGACAGAGCAGAAAAATGCGGCTGCGATCATATCCATTTCGACGTTATGGACGGCGTTTTCGTAAATAACATCAGCTACGGCATTCCCGTGCTGGCATCTGTAAGAAAGCACACAAAAATGTTCATTGACGTTCATCTTATGATAACTGACCCTATCAGATATATTGATGCCTTTGCGGACAACGGTGCGGACATGATAAGCTTCCATCTGGAGGCGGCTCCCGATCCTGCCGCTGTTATCAGTGCCATCAAGGCTAAGGGCAAAAAGGCTGGCATTGCCATAAAGCCCGCTACTCCCGTAAGCGATGTGCTGCCCTATGCGGAAAGTGCGGACATGATACTCATTATGACTGTTGACCCCGGCTTCGGCGGTCAGGGCTTTATTTATGAGTCCCTTGACAAGATCCGTGAGCTTAAAGCATATCTGGACAGCCATTCCCTTTCCGTTCACATTCAGGTGGACGGCGGCATAAACGACAAGACCTCTGCTTCGGTTCGTGAGGCGGGGGCTGATATTCTGGTGGCAGGCTCATATCTTTTCAAGGCTGATGATATGGCTGCCGCTGCGGCTTCTATGCGTTAAAATTCAGGCTGAGAAGAGTGTTCAGGGCATTATGGGGAATGATAACTCTGCCGTGCTCTTTTATGCAGGCAAGTGAGATATCGTCGGCGAGGGTGACGCTGCCCTCGGGCAGTGCTGCGCTTTTGGGGATATCTGCCACGAGCCGCAGGCAGTGTTTTTCCCCTGTGAGTATGGAATTTTCCGACATCACGCCCATTCGGGTAAGACTTCGGCAGATGCCGAAAAGCTCCTTTATCCCTCCTGCGGTGATTATTGCTCTGATATTTTCGCTGCTGCGCCGTTTTTTCGGCGAGATGTAGAAAACGCAGCCTGTGTCCTTTGCGGGAAAGACTTCTATGCTCAGCTCCCCCTCGGGAGGAGTGCGGTTTTTAAGCTCGGGGCAGGCTTTTTCTATCATTTCCGAGAGAAAAATGTCGGAAAGGATATTTTCCCCAAGATCCTCGTACCGCAGTCCCAGCCGCTCAAGCTCGCTGCCGCTGACGGTAACTTTAACTGTGCTTTTTCCGATGTGTTCAATACGCATAGCAGTCTCCCAATAAAAGCTTTAAAAGGCGGTTTACCCATGAAAAACAAAAATCAGCAGATGCTCACCACATTTGTGAGAAACGACGGCGCTGCTCTTGACGGCAGACCTGCCGATTTCGGTGCAATGGCATATATGCTGACGGTACTTATCGTCCTGAACCTTATGGCGGTATATTATTACGGCGTCCGTGCCCTGCTGGTGGCGCTTACTGCGGTGGGCACCTGTCTGGCGGCAGATGTAGTCTGCCTGATATTCAGACGCAAGCCCCTGCATATCCATGATATTTCCGCTGCCATAACGGGGCTTACACTTTCGGCAATGCTTCCTGCCTCCGTGCCATATACGGTGGCGGCAGGTGCGGCGGTGTTTGCCGTCTGCATTGCAAAGCACCCCTTTGGCGGCCACGGGCATGAGATATTCAACTGTGCTGCTGCGGGATATATTTTTGCGGAGCTTTCCTATCCGTCGGCGGTGCTGTCATATCCCAAGCCGTTCAGCTCCCTTTCGCTTTTAAACATTGTTCCCGAAACGCTGACAAGCTCCTTTACAAAGTCCGCCATGGTGGCATCTTCTTCAAACTACTCGGACTTTGAGCTGCTCATCGGCAACTTTACGGGGCCTATGGGCTGCACCTTTACGGTGCTGGTGCTGGTCTGTGCGCTGGTGCTCATATCACGCAAGGCAATATCCTCGGCGGTGTTTGTGACGGCTCTGGGAACGGTATTGCTGTGGAGCCTTATAACTGACGGCGTTTACGGTCTCAAGACCGCTCTTTCGGGCGGAATGCTGGTGTTCGGCATTATGGCGCTTTGCTGCGATTATTCACTCGTTCCCCAGACCTCGGGGCAGAGGATAATGTTCGGCTTTGCTTCGGCGGTGATGATAATTCTGGTTTCCGAGATATCCACGCTGGAAAATCCTGTGGTGTATGCTTCCGTATTATCCGCACCTCTGGCACGGCTCACTGCCGCCCCCAAGGGCAGAAGCAGGCGCAGGAGGAGGCTCAACAGCATTTTCGGGAGAGCACACAATGAAGCAAGTGCTGCCAATGATATAGGCGAGACCATCGCCATGATCGGAGATAATTCTGATGACCACGGACAATAAGAAAAAATGGTCCTTTATGCAGGGGATAACCACCCACAACCCCGTATTTGCATCTGGACTTGCCATAGCGCCTGCGGTATTTGCGGGCAGCACCCTTTCGGGGGCGCTCACATATGCGGCGTTTTTCTCGGCGGTGACATTCACGGCGCTTTTTTTCTCGTCGCTGCTCCCCCGCAGAATACCATATGCGCTGCGTATAATATTATATACCGCTGCCGCCGCAGCTGTGTATATTCCCTTTTACATTTATTTTGACGGCAGGCTGCCCGCAGACGCTGCAAAGCTGGGAATGTTCCTGCCCATGATAGCCACGAGCCAGTTTGTGGTATCCGCTTCGGAGCTGAGATTTTTCAGAATGAGCAGACCGCAGATGATGGCTGACGTGATATCCCACATAATAGGGCTTGATATTGCAATAATTTTTATGGGCGCTGTGCGTGAGCTGTTCTCAACGGGCGGCATAAACGGCGCTCTTTACGGCATAACCCACGTAAATCCCCTGATAGGCGCTCCCTGCGGCGGATTTATAATGATAGGGCTTATGGGTGCGCTCATAAGGCTGTGCTCAAAGAAATGATATTTTTTGAAAAGGAGTGAGTGAAGTGGACAGCCATAATTTTTTCGGTGGGCTGATAATATCTGTTATTACGGCGCTGCTGGCGGAAAATTTTGTTTTTGCAAGGGCGCTGGGCGTAAGCACAATGATAATGGCGGCAAAAAACAAGAGAAATCTCCCGGGCATCTGCCTTGGCGTGCTTTACTTCACGCTGACCGCATCATGGGCGGCATGGCTCCTTTCCCACAGGGCGGCGGATATCCAAAAGCCCTTTGTGCCGCTGACATATGTGCTTACCATCGGTCTGATATATCTGATAACGCTTTTGCTGGCGTTTATTTTCTTCAAGGGAAGATTCGGCAGAATAAAAAAATATGTCCATATATCGGCGTTTAACAGCGTGATTATGGGTACAATATTCCTGAGCATGAACAGCTGCACCGCTTTGTATGAATATCTGCTGTTCGGGCTATGCTCGGGTGCGGGCTTTGCGGCGGCGGCATATATGCTGTCGGGCGTTTACGGTCAGCTTTATTCAAAGGACGTGCCCTCGGTGTTCAGAGGCTATCCTGCGGTAATGATATTCACAGGCATTATCGCCATGGCGCTTTACGGCATTCTGGGTCACATTCCGTCATATATGTAAATATAAAGAACAAAGATTCTCAGCGAAAGGAAACGATAGAAATGAGAAAAAGCAAAAGAATTTTCCGTCCCAAGAGACGTTACAGGATAAAGAAAAGAAACGACAACGCCATAAAGATAATCTCGGGTGTGGCGGCTCTGGCGGTGCTGGTATTTGTGGGCTACAGCGCAGCAGGCCCCATAAGCAGATATCTTGCCAACCGCTCCGTTCAGACTGAGACAGAGCCTTGGACTCCCGAAAACACCGACACTCAGGCGGCTTCGGAAAATGCTCCTGCTGAAAGCGAGGTTGCCGACGACGGTACTGGCGACATAGCCACCATAATCAAGGCCGTAGACTATGCCCGCGCCAACGGGGCCGACATCCTCTCCATGTCGCTCGGCACATACGCAAACTCTACCGCTCTGCGCGAAGCACTCGGCAAAGCCTATCAGAAATCAATACTCGTGGCAGCAGCCGGCAACGACCAGAAGTGCATCTACAACCATCTATGCCCCGTAAATAAAATGCCTGGAGCACCCATGTTCCCGGCAGCATACAATTTCGTGCTCGGAGTAGAGGCCTCCTCTGACAAGCAAGGCTCGCTGGCCGGCTTCTCAAACTTTGACCAGGACGGCCCGATACTGACCCAGACAGGCGAACGGGACCTCTTCAACTATGAGCTCCGCGCGCCCGGCACATCTATAATGAGTACATTCCCCGGCGGCAAATACCGCCAGCTCAACGGCACCTCCATGGCCTGCCCGCTCACTGCCGGCGCCATCTCGCGTCTGCTCATGACCAAGGAATACGGCAGCAAGGAGGAGCTGTTCGGCGATCTCATCTATTCATCGAAAGGGAATATCGACATATTCGGCACCTACGGAATAACCGAGGCTGACCGCAAACCGACCCTCTCGCTCGTAACCTACCGTATCGACGACGTGAAAGGGGGCGACGGTGACGGACGTCCGGATGCAGGCGAGACGATACTGATCTATCCTACTTTCCGTAACACCTGGGGAACGGCCAAAAATATCAAGTATTCTATCCGGCTGGCCGAAACCGAAGACCCCGAGATAGTAAAATTCGACTGGAACAACGAGGACAAGGAATATACCATCGACCGTATCTCGAGCTACGCCACGATAGAGGCGGAAAACCCGTTAGTGCTCACTATCAACCCGAATTGCGTCGACGGACGCCATATATGCCTTGTAATGACCGCCACGTGCGATAATATGTCGGCACCGCTTGAGCAGGAAATAATGCTTACAGCCGAAAACGGCGTAGAGATAGGCGGCATCATCCGCGAGAACACCACCCTCACACCAGACAAAAACTATATCGTAACCACAATGTTAGGCGTTCCGAATGGCGTAACCCTGACAATTCTCCCCGGTACAGTACTCAACTTCAAGGACGGCACAGCCATATCCGTGGCAGCCGGAGGTAAAGTCTTAGCCAATGGAGAACCCGGCAATATGATTCGGTTCCAGCCGGCCACCCATTCCTCTGGCGTATCGGGGAAATTTAGATTCGGTAGTCAAAACACAATATCATACGTTGCTTTCTCAGGCTTCAACGATTCTAATGGAGGAACCGATTGGATGGTATACACAAATCTATTCAGTGGCAAAGTAAACGTGAACTTCGACAATTACATAATTGCGGACCATTGCAATTTTGATAAATCCAATATCTTTAACTCTTCAGCTGGAAACCCCATTTATTATAGTAATAAATATTCAAGATGCAACCTAACTAACAATACTCATACCTGGGGAACTTTATACAATGAAGTCAGCGGTGTAAAGAGTTCCAATGTTTTCTCAAATCGATATCAATATCCATACTCTAATGAGACAGAATTATATTCTTTGATATATCTTTCCTCGACACCGGAAATATTCCATACGGATGAGCCGTCTTATTTCGGTTCATCGAGGTTTGATATAGTCCGCAAAAATGTCTGGGACATTCACAATCCGATGACCGGCTCATTCGGAGAATATGACCTCTCAAATATGCTGACACGCCCGGTGCATGACGCACACGGAATAGTGTGGAAAGTAGTGGTCAACGGCTATGACGCGCAGGATGAATTCGATATGCTTCCTCCGTTAGGCGTCGGCACCCATAAATTCGAGGTCTATTTCAACCGCCGTATGAATCAGAAGAAAACGCCGATGCTTGCCATGGGCGTGCGTCCTCCCTACACCCAGACAGCCATATCCGACAAAGGATCGTGGCGGACGGAGGTTTTCGACGGCGACTCAATCGACATCTATACGGCTTACCTTGAAATAAAGGGCAAGGACAATTTCGACGGACTCAACACGATCTACGTAAACGAGGCAGAGGACGATGAATACTTCGAGATACCTGTAGAGGATGTGCGCTTCCGCGTGAACGTGCAGAGCGCAGGTTCGATGAGCGAGGGATTCGAGGCCGAGCCGGGCCTGGACTCTTACATGGGAAAATCCTGAAGAGAACTTCGACGATATGTTAGGCTATAATATGTACCGCTACGAGATTGTGAACGACTCCACACAGACAGAACCGGTGAGAATCAATGAATCGCTGCTCACCGAGGAGACGCTGACAGACTTTGATGTGGTGCCGGGACACCGCTACGCATATTACTACAAGGTGATGCGCACCGACATGCAGGAGAACTCTCCCTCGAAGACAGTGGCCGTAACCCCTCTCACGGCATCGAAAGGCGACGCCAACGGCTCGATGTCGGTAGACGTGCTCGATGTGATTACCGAGGTCAACTATATGATAGGAGCCGATCCGCAGCCGTTCATATTCGAGGCAGCCGATGTCAACTCCGATGCTGATGTGGACATACTCGATGTGGTAAGCACAGTCAACATTATCCTGCACAAGCAGGAGCAGCCAGCCGCGGCTCCGGCACGAGAGAGCAGCGCCACTTACTACGTAAGCGACGGCAACCTTCATATCAATTCGCCCGTAAACCTCGCCGGTCTGCAACTCACCTGCCGCACAGCAGATGGCTCGGCCCTCAAGCCGACAGAGGCACTGACCGATATGGAGACAATGGAATCGGAGATGCAGGATGCACGCCATCGCCTCATAGCTTTCTCACTTTCGGGCAAGAAACTGAGCGCCGGCGACAACGCTGTAGTCGAATTGCCCGAGGGTTCGGAGATTGAAGGACTCATACTCTCGGATGCTGCCGGACGCAAGGTGGTAGCCGTAAGGGGGAATGACTCCGGCATCGGACTGATAGTTAACTCTCAGCTGAAAGCCGTCGGCCCCAATCCGTGCCGCGACTATATTGATGTGCCTGTAGTAATCGGCGAGGCCGGCGAACATCTAATCCGCCTCACCATATCCGGGCTTGAAGGAGCCGTAAGCATGGCCGCCGAGCGCCGCTTAGGCTTAGGAGAGCACACCATTCGTCTCAATACATCCGCGCTTCCTGCCGGTTTCCATATCCTGACCATGAGCCAGGACGGCATCACAGTAGGCACAGCCAAGATTATCAAGAAATGAGACTGACTCACATTCTGACCCTAATCACAATCCTTTCAGTTTCCATCAATACCTTCGCCGGGCGCAGGATAGCGCTTGGCGAGGGTTCCGCCCCACCCCGCACCGATGTGGAAATTGCATTGAGCTATTCGTCAGATACCGGCGATGCCTCGGCGATGGAAATCAGGATACCGCTTCCGCAGGGAATCACCTATCGCGCAGGGTCGGCTCATGCCGTATCCTCCCGGCTTGACGGCCATCAGACCGAAGCCTCGGCGAAAGGGGCTGAACTTGTGATAGTGGTCTATAATCTCAATCTGACCCCCATTCCCGAAGGAGACGGCGAGATAATACGATTCTCACTCAACACGGGACGGCAACCCGGGTCATTCAGCCTCGTGCCGACTGTGAAGCTCAGCGACAGCTCGGAGCGGCGTCTCGACTGCGAGGCTGAGAGCGGACGCCTCATCTCTCTCGCCCCGAAAGTACAGATACCTGCCGGACAAATTGACTTCGGACGAGCAGCCATCCGGGGCACATACACACGCAGCTTCCCTATAAGCAATGTCGGCACAACCGATCTGCACGTATCCGACATAAGCGCCGATGACAGTACTGATGTGAGATTCGAGCCATCACAGCTCACCATCGCACCCGGAGAGACACAACATATAAATGTAGTCTATTCTCCCATAGTGTATGCCGACAGCATCGCGAAGCAGATCACAGTGCGCTCCGACGCCTGCGACGGCGATGCCACACTCGGAATGAAAGCCGTACCCTATTCGGTAAATGTCCTGTCGGTAAAGCGCAGCGAGGGGACAGGCGGAGAGGAAGCGGTTATCACACTGGGCCTCGACAATATGGAACCGATAGCCGGCGTAGACCTAATGCTCCGGCTGCCGGCAGTGCTGAAGTACGTAGAAGGGAGTCTGGAGCCATGCACCCGTGCGGCGATGCTTACACCCGGCGCCAGGGCAGATGAAAACGGCACCCTGCGCCTGATACTCTACGGTACGGCAGGAAAGACAATCGAAGGGCATGAAGGTGATTTGCTCACTTTCCGCGTAAAAGTCAACGGACAAAGCGGCTGGTATTCGCTTACGCCATACGACGTGAAGCTGGCTAACGCCTCGGGACGCAGCATGACTTCGGGCATTAATGGTGAATACCTTGTAATAAAGTCAGCAGAGATAAACGGCAATAAGTCTGTAGATTTCGGAGAGATAGCAATGACCGAGAGCCATAGTCTTGGGTACGGAGTATCAAACCGGGGACAGTCAGACCTTATAATCGACCGCGTCATATTCCTGGAGGAAGGGTTCAGTATAGCCGAACAGCT
>ERZ1106943.1734-NODE-1734-length-20716-cov-56.318329_pt1 | contig 20716 bp, 20 predicted proteins | sample MGYA00403671_ERZ1106943 | MGnify/ENA primary metagenome ERZ1106943 (study PRJEB35170, sample SAMEA104062427) | human gut metagenome | biome: human gut; feature: human-associated habitat; material: faeces | place: Denmark | collected 2012-06-14 ...
GAACCCGCGCACGGTGAAGCTCACCTCCGACCTCACGCTCACGGCCTCCTTCAAGGCGGCCACCACGGGCGGCGGAGGCCAGGGTAGCGGCGAGGACAGCGGCACCCTGGGCGATTAACCCTGCGTAAGAGGGGGAGGGCGAAGCCCAGGGGCTTCCCCACGGGCCACCCGCCCACGGCGCCCACTAAAGGAAATTCGCCACACGGTTGGAACGACCTCTCGCCATCTCGCCCTCTCCCTTGTCGCCCTGCTGAGGAGGAAAAACAACAAATACAACATTTACAAGGAGATACAACGCTTCGCGGGGACAAAACACACGCTACGCGTGTTACAAGCCCTCTGCAAGGTAAACAACAAGAAACAACGCTTCGCGGGGACAATGCCCTTGCTGGAATTGTTTCAACTTATAAGCAAGGCGAAGCGTTGTAAATGTTGTTTCTCTACAAGCAACCTTCGGCCTCGAAGAGGTAATGTCCTGGCGAAGCGTTGTTATAGTTGTAAAGGTTGTTTTAGTTGTTTTCTTAACTTATCCTTATGACATTGAGGATATTGAGTAAACAAAGCTAACTTGGTTGTAAAATATTGTAAAGTTGTATTGGTTGTCTTCTTAGCATGTCCTCGCATTGCCACCGAACACAGAGAGAAAGCTCTCATTTGTCAAACCCTTAAACGAAAGAAAAATCATGGATGAAAAGAAAAGACAGTTATGGCGCTTCGTCATTCAGACCGCCATCTCGATCCTCACGGCCATAGCCACGGCCCTCGGCGTGACGAGCTGCATGGCTGGCGTATAGCCAGGGCGTGCACCATTTGCCCAAGGATATTTATATCCAGCACGGCAAGAAGTTTGTGGTGAAGTAGAAGCGTCTCTTCTTTAATTAATTAAAAAAAACAATAAGGCCACCGGGGCCAAGAGACAACGCTCTTTTGGCTCCCGGTGGCCTTTCTTCGTAGCCATTCCCCAAGGATCGAGGGCGGCTATTTCTCTTTTTGCCGAAACTCAACGGGAGACATTCCTACGTTTCGTTTGAAAAGTTTTGCGAAGTAAGAGTCATCCTTGAATCCTAAGTCGAAAGCGATCTCTTTTATTCTCAAATCGCTGTAGCGAATCATACGCTTGGCTTCCAAGATAATACGGTCGTTGATTAGTTTCAGTGGGCTAATTTTTGCATATTGTTGAGTATGCGCGGCAAGTGTTGTTTGAGAAATTCTCATCGTTTCTATGTAAAACTTCACGGAATGATGTTTCGCGAAGTTCTTCTCGATCAAATCGACAAAACGCCAATAGGTTCGATGAGGGTCTGAGTTTACATCTAATTTGTCGGCCTCTTCCCAATCTCCCAATCTGATGATGTCAATGAGAAATAGCGATAGAGCCGAGGCTAAGAAGTTGGATTTCAACACAGTGTCCTTTGTGTTTGATTCAGACTCTTCTTGTAGAAGTTTGGCGTAACGTTCTATTTTCCTTTTTGCATTTTCCTGAAGAGTGCAATGTGATACGCCATGGATGGGATAGAATAGTTTCGCTTTTATGCAATTGAGCAGTTCGGTGTCTAAATGCAATAACAAGTCTTCCGTGAAAATAATACATATCCCATTGATGTCTTTGAGGTGACGGAAGGTATGGAGGTGTTTCGGAGACAAGAAGAAAATGGAGTCTTTTTCTATATTATACTCGTCAAAATCTACGATATGGGTGCCCTCTCCCGAGTGAAACCAGAAAATGCTGTAAAAACGATGTGAGTGCATTTCGTACCAAGGATCTGGGTACAACTCTATTGCGTCTTGAATGGTTGTGATGCAAAAAAACGAGGATTTAGATAGCGCTGAAGCCACGCTATACTGCAAATATGTGTATTTCTTGGACGAAATGGCTCTTTTTTCAAATATAAGCTGGTCCATTTTTTTCGATTGTTTTTTTAATGCTGCGAAGTTATAAACTTTTGTGGTAAAAACAAAGGAAAATATGGTGTATTTTGTTTGTACGTTAAAAAGTACCGTATTTCCGTTATTTTTTATTATGAGCTACTGCTTTGTTATGCGTATCTTTGCGGCAATAATCGGCTTAAGGCCATAAAAATCACAAACATGAAAACAAAACTTTTGGCATCAATACTGGTGTTTGGCGCAATGAACGCCTCTGCCCAGCTGACCGTTTATCACAACGGCAACGTGAACATTGGAAGTGAGCAACCGACTTCAAACGTGTCTCTCTCTGTTGGCAATGTCGCATACAGCGACACCGCCTATCATGTATCCCTTGGCTTGCACAATCCCGCATCGGGTTGTTATAATATTGGTGGCGAGGGAGTGGCTTACAGCCCCACGACGAGGAACACAGGACGAGCCTTTGGTTTGCGCGGAGTAGCAGGCAACTGCACCAGCGGCTACAACTTTGGCGTGCTTGGAGCCTTGCAAGGCAGTCAGGCTGGAGCAGCTATCTTTGGAACGACCAGCGGCAAGACGTTGGGCTTGAGGGTTGATGAGCGCTATGCAGGCTATTTCGATGGCAATGTGAAGGTTACTGGCTCGCTTCAAGGCAATGTAGTCAACAGCGCCGAGGTTAACGAATCTAACTCGCCCTAAATAGGACTTCTATTGAATATCAAGAAGTTGAAAAATTACCTATTCCATGTAGGTAACGATATGGAAACGAGCGGACTTCTGCTCGTTTCTGTATTTTGCAATATGCAAAGAACGCCTTTAATCGAGGGCAAAGGTACGATAAATTTCTAAATTTTCCATAGTATGCAAGGAGAAAATCATTGAAATTAGAACTTTTTACGTTAAAATCCATATTTGATAAGTAGATTTTGAAGAAAATATTTGGAGCTTCCAATAAAAAAGAGTATTGTTTGCAGCAACAAATCCCACCACGCCTCTCAACGATGCGTACCACGGTGGGACTTCGCTTTTTATAAAGGGTATATGGATTACGACAAACAACCGATAAACGTAGAAGAACAGGTTGCCTTGCTCCAAAACAGAGGGCTGGTGATAGAGGATATTGCAACTGCCAAATTGCAGCTTCTAAATATCAGCTATTTCCGTATTGCCAGTTACCTACGATATATGGAGGAAGACAGGCAGTTTCATCATTATAAGCTGGGTAGTACATTTGAACAAGCCATCGACCTTTATCTCTTTGACAAAGAACTTCGACAACTCATATTCAAGGCAATTCAAGATATAGAGATTTCTCTTCGAACCAAAATGATTCAGGTGTTCTCTATGGAGCATGGTGCATTTTTGTTTATGGATGCATCATTGTTCAAAAATGCAGACTTTTATGAAGGCTGCCTTGACAATATCAAGAAAGAGGTGTCTCGTTCAAATGAAGATTTCATCAAGGAGCATTCCGAGAAATATACTTTTCCTTCTCTCCCTCCTGTGTGGAAAACATTGGAGGTCGTTTCGTTTGGTACGCTTTCCAAATTATTTTGTCTATTCAAGGACAATCGTCTCAAAAAGCAAGTGGCAAGAGAGTTTGGGCTTCCTCAATACACTTACTTGGAAAGTTGGGTAAGGTACATAACCGTGCTTCGAAATTGTTGTGCCCACCATGCTCGTATATGGAATAGGCGTTTTGCCTTGAAGCCACAATTGCCAAATCGGCTTCCCCTTGCTTGGATAACTCCAACCCAAAAGCCTATCAAACTGTACCATCAGTTATGTACCTTATTATATATGGAGCAAACTATAACTCCTTGTATGGATTTGAAAAGCTCTCTGCTCAAATTTGCAGATTATCCCAATATTGATTTACATGCCATGGGATTTCCACAAGGATGGAGAAACGAACTCTTATGGAGATAGCAACAAATGTTCGGATATAAGCCTATCCAAGTGCTCTACATTCTTTCTTTATCATCTTCATTTGAATATGTCTTGCCATGTCGACTTGTGCGTTTTGCTCCTGCGGAAAAACTAAACGTCATGCCAACAAAGAACTTTCTTGAAAGAAAATCGAAGTTTGAATGGTGTTCAAAATCACCATTTTTGAATACTTGCCGATTCTTTCCCCTACTATTAAGTAAGTCTTTCACACCAAAATTGATATTCAGTTTGTCATTAAAGCAGTTGTAATCGCCCTCAATGTCAACGTTAACCAAATCGGTTTTCTGAATAAGATAGAGTTGCTTATAATGTTTCACATAGCGAATGTTTGCCATTGCCATAAATTGTTTTGACAGTCTAAATCGACTTAAACTAGTCAGAGCAACCCCGAAGTCGTTAACATGTTTGATACTATTCTGATATAAACTCTGACTCAACTCTACATTATTTCTACAATTCCATATACCCCATTTAAAAGGTATACCCATATATAGCAACAATCTCTTTGTTGAGCCATCGTTTCTCAATGTATAGCGAGTTTGTCTTTCTCCAATCTGCTCGTACATTTCATTGATTTTTTTGTCTATGAAGAGTGCTGAAAGTGAGAAAACGTATCTTGATTTCAGAACGAATTGCAATGCTGCATTATACAGTAACTCACCTCTTAAATTAGGATTGCCTTCCTTATAAGATGTTTCAGACAAATGAAAGACGAACGGATTTACCATCTGGTACGACGGTCGATTTATGGATTGCGTATAACTCAGCGACAAAGCGTTTCCCTCTCCAATATCTCTTTTCACAAAGAATGATGGGAAGAGTGTGTTGCCATTCTGGTTATTACTCAATTGGTCTTTCACCTTTTGCCGAGTTTTCCACTCTGTATATTCATTACGCACTCCTATCTGTACCTCCCAAGGGTGAAAAGTATATCTATACATTCCGTATATTGCGAATCGTTGCTCAGAGTATTTGAAATTGTCTCGCTGTTCAATGGCTTCCGATAGTATGCCTGCCAAGGTTGCATTACCGAGATACAATTTGCTATTATAATTGATGTCTGCATATACGTACTTGGCTCCAAGGGTGAACTGATGATGATTTATAATCTTTGTAAAATCTACCTGTGCGCTATAAATGTCTATACCCTCGACTGAGGGTTGCGACTTTGATACGATACTGTCCGAACCTCCGTATAAAACATATTTGTTCTCATATTTATACAAATCTCGTTCTCTTTTTCCTGCATAATCGGCAACAATGTTCATCTTACTGCCTAGTGTATCTGTCGTCCATTCATAGTTTAAGGTAACGTTATTAGTGTTGTCCTTTAACGTATATGGTGCAAAACTCTTGATGCTCGTTGGGTGTGGACTATTGTCAACAATCGAAGAATTAACCCAACAGTCGTAGGAATAGTCTTTCGAGTAACTGCCCGACCACTCGATACCCAAATATTGCTTGGGAGAGATGGTGAAGTCGAGTCCTATTTTTGGCATATAGTAGTTCCCTTTGTCTGAACTTTCCGATTGACTATCAATAATTACGCCACTTCCATAGTCGTTTTCTGCGGTTTTTGTTCTGCTTTTCGACTGTTCAAAGGACATATTGCCATAGAGAGCAAGTTTGCCCCATGAATATGTCAATCCAGTATATTCTGAGAAAGTATTTCTGCTTTTCCGTTCATACTCGCTACCAACATAACCCGAAATTCCATACTCATGCTTCTTCTGTCGATTGATAACAAGAATTGCAGTACCCCCTTCCGCATCATATTCGGCGGTTGCTTGAGGAAGAATCTCCAGGTTCTTAATTTCATTGCCACGCAAAGAAGAAAGATAACTTTTAAGTTGCGCACCTCTCAGGTTCAACAATCTTCCACGTTCGTATATCTTGACACTATTCCCCATAACGCTAATGCCTCCTTCTCCGTCATAATCTACGTCTGGAATCAATTGCAAAATGTTGGAAAGTGAACGAGCTTTCAGCATTTTACTGTGCTCTACACTAACTATCATTCTGTCCGCCTTACGCTGAACCAATGGTCTTTCTGCAGAGACGGTTACCTCTGAAAGTTTTATGGTGTCTGATGCTGCCATCAGATTACTTTGTGCAAAGCACGTTAGTGTGCATTGCACAAAGCACCAACAAAGAATATACAAATACTTTTTCATAGACACTTCGGACAATTTACGTCTGGATAATCCCAATGTTTTGCACCGTATTTCCTTACAATATCTCTATAGCACACTTGTTTAGGAATTCTACATGCTTCGTAATCTCTACAGGTCTTACATGGACTAACATCTGAAATTTCTGATTGCTTTAGATGATAAAGATTCAAAGCTGCCTTAGAATTCCATATATCATTGAGTGATTGTTCTAAAATGTTGCCCACAATAAATTTTGGATGCCAGTATAATTCTTCACAAATGGTAACATTGCCATCTGGCAGGACAAACAATTGAAGATAATTGCCAGCGCAAACACTTCTTTCATTAAACTTGGCCCAAGTTTTAGCAGAAGAGGGCATCTCTTTTTCTTCAAGTCCTGAAGATAGAATCGGAAAGTTAGCATTTTTCTGTAATTTATTACATAATACAGATACAGATGCTTGAGCCTTTTTTGTGGGTACAATTGAACCATGAACTGCGGTATTTACATAAATTGATTCCGCTCCAACATCAGGCTTCCAATAAAGGATATTGGTAAAATCTTTTATAAAGTCAAATATTGATTTAAAATCCTCTTCTGTAGAATTCTTTTGCGTTAGAATCGAATGTATCGCAATTTTTATGCCATATTTATCTAATAGTCTTAGGGTATGTTTTACGTTTTCAACATACCTATCATTTACTCCTAACATTCGATTTAATGTTTGCGGGATTAGAGAATCTAACGAGAATTGCAATTGAGTGCAGTTGTTAGAAGAAAGAAATTGAATATCAGACTCTTTCAAACACATTTTTGTACTTAACAAAGGATAATAATTGTGCTCTACCAAGAATTTATACAGTTGTTTCCAATGAGAATATAAAAAGAATTCACCTCCAATTACATCAATTGCAACAACACCATTTATTTTTGCTTCTTCAATTATCTGTTTATAACGTTCAATGGATATCTTATTTTCTACTATCTTTCGCTTATCTGCATAACAATAATAACAATTTGTTGAACAAATATTATTAACCATTAATGTAAGTTTTGATACGGAAATAGGTCTTGATACAGACAAATCTATATTATCCAATAAGAAATCTTTAGGATTATACACAATATCTCTCGTCTTATCAGAAACAATGATAAGACGAGACGGAAATACTATGCTATAATTTTTGTAATGAATAACTTTAGAACATTCACAATCTACTAAATTGGTAATAAATTGAATAAGTTCTTTAGCATCTATTGGGATAAATTTTCTTATATCCTCAATGGTATCATCAATTTCCTTGCCATTTAAAAATGATAAAATAATAGCATGAAGAGGATGGATTGCTCCACAAAATCCCTCGTCATGTTGGTCTTCTGCACTAACAATCCCTCCTCTATGAAAGATAAAGACTTTACCTTTATCTACTTTTAGCCGATATATCGGATTAAAGAGAATTTTCATTAACTTGCTCTTTGTTTTGAACATCCAGAACTACAACTAACATTACAGCTTGCTGAACATGAATTTTGACATACTTGATCTTTTATTGTATCATTCACGTCATAGCCACCACCGGCCAAAGTTACCATTTCTGATTTCAAGAGAACTTCTGATTCTTCTAGAAATCTTTTTTTTATCATATCATTCATAATACAAATAATTATGCCTACTCTTTACTATTAGCTTTTCGGCAACCGCTCATGTTTGTCTTGTATGGTTTGTATATAATCTTGTGCCAGATTATTGTAAACATATCACTGTAGAGCAGTCCTCAATTTGAATCAAAAGTACAATTCGAAGTTACGGCTATAAACTTATCTTTAATGCCCGAACTCAATTTGACTATAGTGATTGTAAGTAAGTTCTGCATCATTTTCCAAGACACGCATAATTCTATGTTGCAAAAATAGTTTTTAATCTTTAATATTGCAAGAATTTGATTGGATTTTTCATAAAAATAATATTTTTTTAACACAAAAGAATACTAAAAGATAACCTGCGAATTCAACAAGTAAGTGCAAAATCACGAAATGTTCTTTAAAATGGCTGATATAGGATATAGCTTACCCTAACATCTGCTGCCATAAGGTCTTATTGTTGACGATGATTCTGACATCGGCTTTCATGTACTTTTGCAGCACAGGGGAATTTTTCCCCTGTGTACTCATTGTGGCTATTGCCATAAAATAGTTGCCATCTTCCCTATGTATGAGTTTTGCATTATGGCTTATGATGTCGCAGTTATAAGATGCATTATCGTTGCCCTCGAAAGATACATGAGCCGTCCTTGGCTCATCGAAAAGGTACAAATACTTATATGGCACAAACACTTGCACTATTCTTTGATTGATGACCTCACCATTAGCCTCTATGGATATTGGATAAGGTATCTTGTAGAAAGCAACTGCGAGGGCAAGGACTATGATTGTAATGATAACTGTCCCCAAGCTGACAAGGCGAGGAGGAACTTTACCTATCACATTCCTCACCTTCTCGCTTCGCAACTCAATATTATCGAATTCTTTTTGTTCCATATCAAAAGCATTTTAGTTTCCCAATTCCAACTGATTCTTCACCAAATTATAGTATGCACCTCGCTTGGCTGTCAATGATTCATGATTGCCAACCTCGACAACCTTGCCATGATCTATGACTACGATTTGGTCGGCATTCTTCACCGTACTTAGGCGATGAGCCACTATCACAACCGTCTTTCCTTTGTAGAACTTATCCAAGTTCTCTACGATGCTTCTCTCATTGTTGGCATCGAGCGAGTTGGTCGCCTCGTCAAGGAAGATATAGTCTGGATTCTTATACACCGCCCTTGCAATCAAGATACGCTGCTTTTGTCCTTGGCTCAGTCCCACGCCATCACGTCCAATCTTGGTGTTGAACTTCAGAGGTAAAGCCATCACATAGTCCTTGATACAAGCTATCTCGGCTGCTTTCAACAACCGTTCCTTGTCTATGTCGCCATCGTCAACGGCAATGTTTCGTGCGATACTCTCCGAGAATATGACACCATCCTGCATCACAACGCCACATTGTCTGCGCCACCACTTTTTGTTGAGTTTGTTGATGTCAGTATTTCCAATATTGATTTTTCCCTCCAAGACAGGATAATAACCAAGCATCAAACGGATGAGGGTAGTCTTTCCACTGCCAGATGCGCCAACGATGGCTGTTACCTTACCTTGCGGAATGTGAATGTTCACATCGTCTATGGTCTTGCGCAAAGCATGTGGGTCGTACTTGAACATGATGTTCTTGATGTCAATGTCCTCACTCTTGTCCTCGATGGAAGTTAGCAAGCCTTCCTTTCCGTTCTCATCATCCATCTGGTGAATCTCGTTGATGCGCTCCAAGCTAATCTTCACATCTTGCAGAGAATAGAAGAAGTTCATCAGTTGCTCCACAGGTGAGTTGAGCTGTCCGATGATGTATTGCACGGCAAGCATCATACCAAGTGTCATTTGCCCATGTATCACGGCGGTTGCAGCCACTACCGTGATGATGATGTTCTTGACCTCGTTGATGAAGATACTTCCTGCCTCCTGTGTCTGTTGGAGTTTGAGCGACTTCATTTGAACGCCGAACAAGTCTGCTTGCGTGTCCTCCCATTCCCATCTTCTGCGCTGTTCACAATCCTGCAACTTGATTTCCTGCATGGAGGTGATAAACTCATAAGTCTTATTGTTGTTGATGGATTGTTGTTCAAACAGCTCATAGTCAAGCACCTTTCTCCGTTTCAAGAACAAGGTCATCCAAGCACCATATAGAATACTCCCCAGCAAGAAGATGGCAAACACTAACTTGTTGTAGAAGAACAGCACTACCGAGAACACAAAGAAAGTGAGCATGGCAAAGGTAATGTTGAGTGTCTGCTGTGTGAGGAAATTGTTTACACGGCTATGATCGTTCATTCTCTGCATCAAGTCGCCCATGAGCTTCGTGTCAAAGAAAGACATCGGCAACTTCAAGAGCTTGATGAAGAAGTCGCTCACCAATGAAATATTGATGCGCAAGGATATATGAAGCAATAGCCATCTGCGGATAAAGTCGATTGCCGTTCGGCTGATAGTGAGCATCAACTGTCCCAACAGGATAAGCCAAACAAAGCCGATGTCTTGGTTCTTGATGCCGACATCTACAATGGACTGGGTAAGGAATGGCAAGACAAGCTGCAAGAGGCTCCCGACTACCAAACCTAAAATGATTTGCCCAAAATAGTTGCGATATTTCTTCACATAACCAAAGAGAAAGTGGAAAGACCTTTTCTCTTTTACGTTCTCTTCCCCTTTCATCTTATAGGTAAAGAATGCAGGAGTGGTTTCCAAGAACATGGCGATGCCTTTGTCCTCGCCATTGGAACTTGTGCTTATCCAATGCTGCTTGAACTCTTCTAAACTATAAGTCACCAATCCTTTTCCAGGGTCAGCGACATAGAACTTCTTTCCTTTCTTGACCTTATATAAAACCACAAAGTGGTTCTGGTTCCAATGAAGGATACAAGGCAAAGGGACTTCACCTAGTACCATAGTTGTAGCTCTAGCGCATGTAGTATGCAAGCCAAGTGTGTTTGCGGCCTCATTGATACCTAACAGAGAAACTCCTTCCGTAGTAGCAAAACAAAGTTTCGACAAAGAATCCAAAGAGTATTCTCTGCCGAAATATTTACATACCATTTGCAAGCAGGCTATGCCACATTGCATGGAATCATGTTGACGAAAAATGGAAAATTTCTTCATTGTATTTATTTTTTTGACAACATCATAAGAAACTAACCAGAGTGCTTAATTCTAAATAGCTTTATCTTAAGATGGAGATACCCTCTTCCGTGCTATCCAAAACTTTGCCAAGCTTATGCTTCTTGTCTGCGTTTTTACGGAAAGTATATCTCAGAATCGCCCAAGGACGGAATTTCTTGTCTTTGTAATGATTCTCTATCACGGAATGGAAAGAGCCATCTATGGTGGTCGTCTTGCTTTGGTATTCCCCAGTGATATGCTGTAGGCATATGCCAATGTAAAAGTCGGGTGTGATATTGTAATTCACTTGGAGGTTGGCAACGGAAAGTCGCATGTATTTTGTGCAAGCCAAGGCCGTGTAATCTCTTGAATTGTAATCTACATCGCCATAGAAAGAAAAATCCTTCACGTGCGCATTGAAGCCGAATGAGGCATAGGCGGAGTTCTTGGCATTTTGCCCCGTGAAATGGCTGGCCTTCCAGCCGCCACCTGCATAGACTCGCCCCCACTTGAAACGATAACTCAAGTCGGTTCCTGCTGAAGTTTGGGCGAAATGACCAGTGTTGGTGTAAGTGCTATAATAGACACCACCTTTGGAGTAGCCGTCATTTTCTATCATGTCACTTATGTATTTGTAATTGACTGTTGGCGTAAGATACAGCTTCCCTACATTCAACGTATAAGACACGGAAGCATACTGGGTCATTTGAGGCTTGAGCTCTGGGTTGCCGACGCTGACCAGCAAGGAGTCGGTTGACGTGTTGTAGGGATTGATATATGCCACATTGGGGGCTGTGTTCGTGAGCCTGTAGCTCAAACGCACGGAGTTGTGGCAGTTGACGACCCACGTCGTGCTCACATTGCCTCTCGGACGAAAATAGCAGTAACTCACTTCGCCAGCCTTTGCCCATATTCCCTCTAGCCCTATGGATGCATTATAGCGCAGAAACTTGCAAGAGCCACCATATCCAACATACATGTATTGATTGTAATTATGGTGCTTGAAAAGTGGATTCTTACCCATCAAGTTGTTGATTTCATCCATAACAAGCGTACTTCGGCTTCCTGCTATCAACGAACCGTTGTTGGCGAATTCCTTGGAGTAGTCTATGTTGAAACTTCCTGAATGGCGCTTGTTGTCGTAACGGGTATCGTCCTCGTCAAGTTGCTCGTCATAAAAATCCCTACGATTGGCGGTATATTTGTTTTTGTTGAAATTATAGGCCAAGCGCAATTCCAATTCGCTGTTTTTCGTAAACGTATGTTTGTAATACAGACTTGTGGTAAGAATGTTGCTTCTATTCTTGTCGAGGGAATTGAAGCCATATGCCTGTGAAATATCCGTTTTATAGAATCCCCGCGCCGAGCCATTTTCCTTCGTGGCATGATATGAATCATAGATTTGGGCGGCAAAATAATCTCTTGCCGTCATTTGGTACTTCAACAGCAATTCGCCTATCCATTTGCTGCCATCATTGCGAGTTGACAGATTGTAACTCTGCTTGTAACCAGTGTTCTCACGGTTCACGAGCGATTCCACGTCGTCATGATATTTGTAGTGGTAAGCAGCCCTGCCATAAAGGCTCACCTTATGATTTCCCACCTCAAAATATCCCACTCCAAAACCATTGTCAAGCGGGATTTCATGGCGTGTCGCCCCTTCAAGCCATAAATATGGCTTGGTCTGTTTTTTTAGTTTTATGTTCAAAATGCTCGTCACGCCTTCTTGCAAATATCGGGCAGAAACAGAGTTTACGACTTCCACGGATTCGATGTCGGCTGGGGAAATCGGACCGATGCCCGAATTGACCATGTTGCCATTGATGAGAATCAGGGGAGTTTCTCCATTTAGCATTTTCACCGACGAGGTATTGACGTCGGATATGATGGTAGGAATCTCTTGTAAAGCCATAAAGGGATTGTTCATCTTCTTGGCATCTGCCGACAGATAGAACACCTCGCCATTGGCAGTCCTCCTTACTATCTGGCTACGGTCTGCTACTACTGTTACCTCGTCCAGTATTTTCGTTTCTTCCTTCAGCTTATATATACGCTTGGTCGTTTCAGTTATGCAGAGAGAGTCACAAACCGTTTGATAGCCAAGACATGTCACCTCTATAGCATAATTTCCATCGGGAACATTGCTCAAGGAAAAATGCCCTTTCTTGTCAGAAGAGGTTGTCTTAAAAATTTTAATTAACAAATTTTAGTTACAGTCCGTAAGCAAAAGAAACAAAGCTTTTCAATTTTGAACTTTAAAAAGTGTGCAAGTAGGCAAATAACGTATAGTTTTCATCTGCTTATCACCTATCTAAGTTTCAATTTGATAGTGCTTTGACTTTTTCAAGTGGACTCATATGTCAAACGTAATAAAATTAATGAGTGCGAATAGAATCCTCGTAAACAGTAATACGTTTTCTTACGTTGTCTATGATATTTCTATCTCGTTGCACATGGAAGTACTTCTCAATGTAGCGAATGTTCGGGTCATCAGCAGGAAGCACCATCTTCAATGCCCTATACTTCAAGTCTGCCTCCTCCCAATCTTGATGCTCTCGCCATTGGGTGAGATTGCCCCAAATGGAGAGGACAAGAGACAGAGCCAAGCTACCAATGAAAAGAAGAACTTTCTTTGATGTAGGCTCAAAGCGATGGGTTACAACCTTCTTTTGAGGTGATTTGTTCATCACTTCAAGTTTGGCCTGCAATGCCTTCGAGGAAACATCATTCTCTTGTATCATCTGCTTGACTGCATCAACCAAGAACTTGCTTCGCTGCTCATTTTTGCCAAGTTCAACCTTAATAAGGTCCGCAAAAACGATAATGGCATCTCTTAATTTGGATATTTTACCTCTGACTTCCTCTTCTTTGATAAACATCGCATTGATTGACTTATCCAACTTGGTTATGTCATTACTTGCAGGAACGGTTTCCGCTCCTGCGTTCTTTGTGGAGACAGAAAGTTCATCGACTTTCTGCTCCAATCTCTCAACTGTGCCGTAGATGGCTTCCAACATTTCTTCTTTCATGTTCAATTCTAATTTTAAGTTTGTAACTTACATCAAAGACTGAAACCCTTTCTGCGTTTCTTATTTTTCTTCTTGGCGGATTCATCCTCTGGGAATGGTTCATAAGTTTGGGCATTGGACGGAGCGAACAAGCCGATGGAAGAAATACCGTCCCAAGGGTCTTGACTGCTCTCCGATATGGATGGCTCATGGTTGCTTTTGTGATAGCCTTGCTCGTATTGCTGAGCAGAGTTGTCTCTTGATGAAACGTGTTTCTCCATTCCCTCAAATCTCGCATTCAGTTTGCCAAAGCTATAGTCTCGGCTAATCTGTGTCCCCTTGAAACTATATCCATCCTTGCAGAAACGGATACCTTGCACCTTGGTTTGCGCCTTGTCCTTATAGACAAACTCCAAGTGAACACCTCGTTTTGCAAGTTCTTTCTTGAACTTATGCCAGCTATCTGTGGCTTTCAAGGCACCTTTAACGGCATTGTGAATCTCATATTTTGCACGCTCTGCATTGCGCAATTTGCGAGTGTTAGTCTTGCTCTTGTCCGTTCCGTAAGTAAGTCCATACTTGGATTTTAGAGCCTTGGTAACTTGCTCATTACGTCTGTAATCATTCCTGTCTGATATGAGTTTGCCCTCGTTATTGATGCGGTTATATACGATATGACAATGTGGATTGTCCGTGTTGTGATGCCTTACGATGATGAATTGGGTATCGGTGATGCCCATCATCTGCATGTATTCAATGGCTATCTTAGCCATGAACTCATCCGTCAAGCGTGGCTTGTCCTCGGGCTTGAAGCTCAAAGCTATATGTCCAACAGGCTTCTTAATACTTGGATTTAGTTGCCTTTGTAGCTCGAAACTTTGCGCCATTTCGGTATTCTTGCCGAGTAACACACCATCAGAGGCAAGGATCTTCGCCTCGTCCTTGCCTGTCACATATCGGATACAACCGCCAAAAGATGTGCCTTTCTTTAGCTTGCCTATCATGGCGTATCCTCCCTTCTGTTCATTCCGCTTTGATTCGGTTTGGAATTTCCTTGCCGATACTCGACAAGGACGGTTTTCAATCTCCTCAACAAGTCCACCACATACACATGGGTTTCGTGGAAACCTCTCTGATGCGACAGCTTGGTAAGTTGGTTGAGGTTGTTCGCCATGCCGATGAGATTCTTGGCGATGGCAACCGTCTCAGTGTTGTGTCCACTGACCACCTCGCCGTTCAAGGCGGACTCACGGATGTACTCCGCCAACTTGCGGTTGGCTTTTCTCGCCCTCAGTCTCAATGCCTCGTAGCTTGGCTTCGAGAACTTCACCGTGACAGACTTCGACAACTTGCGAACCCTGCCTGTGGGCGGTCTTCCGCCCTTTTTCTTGTCCTGTTCATGTACGTTTGTCATTCGATATACTGTTTACAGTTGGTACACTCACATTCTGCGACCGTTGGGAGCAAACTCCCTCCGCCCCTCATGGTGGAGCGAGGCGTTTTGGGGTTCCCAAAACATAACCTCGCTCCCTCTCAGAACACGTTAGTTGGAACTACAGCCTTTCAGCTATCCACGTCCAAGGTCGCAGACCTTAATTCTCACAATTTGCGCCAAGCCTCGAAGTCCTCTTCATAAAGGCTTAGGTGGTGGCGCACGATGTTCTCGATGATGCCCGATACGCTCATGCGCCTCCCTCCGAGGATGCGGACGACACGATCAAGACGGTCTCGTACATCGGAACTGACGAAGACTGGCTTGCGGTCGTCAATCCTTGGAACTTGGAGGAAGGTCTGCTGGTACTCCTCTAATGTCGCCTTGCGCTGCTTGCCGCTGATGCGCTTCTGCGGATTCGATGGCGATAGAGCTTCGTTCGTTAGCTCGTCCTCCATACAGGAGGTTGTTGCAGCCACATTCTCTGTCACAACTTCTAAATCGGAGTTCTCCACCTCTTCAAAGAAAGAGTTATGTTCTTGGGCATAGTCTTTACCATAAGTGGATGATTGAAGCGAAGCCACCACCTCCTGTGTCATTTTCTCCTGCTGTTCAGGAGACATTTTCGTTTCTTTTGTTCTTGCCATAGCTTATGCTGTTTTATCTGTTAGTATAGTGGTCACGGTTTGCACCATTGACCGATTGTCGGGTGCAAAGTAAGTGTACTGAGTGCAGCCATGCAACTGATTGGGTGTAACGTGGCAATTTAGTTGTGGCTTGCTTATTTGCATACCGAGATAGTTGTGAGAACTTCAACGTATTTCTCAACTCATCATTGTTCATGCATTCGTTGCAGTCGTGCAAGTTTTTCTTGTTGTTTTTGGCGTTGAAGTCGGCAAACCCCGGCAACATACTGCCACAGAAATTGAAAACGCTTGTTTTTAGATTGCCGTGCCTTATCTTTGCACTCACAAACGTGGAGCACAGCATATGCGTGGAGCTTTGCGACATATAACATAGTATTAACTTAGAAAAAAGAAAAGTATGGGATTCATCGTATTCGAGGAAGAGGCATTCAACTATCTTGATGCCCAGTTGGAGAACTTCGTGAAGCGCATGGACAGAATCCGTGAGCGCAGTGAGGACAAGACCATGAACAAGTGGCTCGACACGCAGGACGTGTGTCAGACGCTCAACATCTGCCCACGGACAGTGCAGACGCTTCGGGACAACGGAACTTTGGCTTATACGCAAATCAGCCACAAGACCTACTACAAGCCGGAGGACGTGATGGCTATCGTAGCAGTAGTGGAGGACAAGAAAAAGGACATGCGCTTTCGCAAGCGCACAGGTTAGGCTGTCAATATACAACAGCCACTTAATCCAATGCAGCAAGTAAACCGAGTGACGTAAGTATCAACAATAAAACGAGACAACTATGAGCAATGAAGTAATGACAAGAAACAGCGAGTGGATGAACCACATCGTGAACCACCTCAACCGAATGGTTGACAATTTTGAACGTGCCGTGATGAACTACCGCCCCATGCTTGGCGGTGAGCGGTTCATGACGGACAAGGAGCTTTGTGCCAGGCTGCAACTGAGCCGAAGAACCCTGCAGGACTACCGAAACAACGGTGTCATCCCGTATATCCAGCTTGGCGGAAAGATACTCTACCGCGAGTCCGACATTCAGAAGATTCTGATGGCTAACTATCGTGAGGCGTACCGAATGAAGGGCTTGTAGGAGAAATACATGCCCTTGATGAGTGGGGTGAAATGAACAAGGCGACAACGTATAACTTACCGAGCGTGGCTGTTATAGGTTGTCGCCTCATTTTATTGGCTATACCGAGTTGGTCGTGTTTGCCGGGTATCATTTGTGTTACCTGTATAAATCTAATACCATGCTAAAACACACTGCGGTGGTTCGCCCAAGTGGCTGGAGGCGCAAAGCCTCCAAGGAACGGTGCTTTATATGGCTGTTCTATGCCATTGCGTTCTCTGTAAAGATACAGACCAGTTTAGTGCGGCTTGTCTGCCTGCAGATGACGGACTGCATGATGAACTCCCGAAAGGCTCTGCTCTCAATGCTGTCAATACGGAAGGCTACCGCAATGACGAGTTCAAGGCTATACACATCATAGCTGATGCGATCGTTCTTCCTGACATGACGGCGTACACCCTGCTCTTTCAGAATGCCGTCCTTGAATACAGCCTTGACAGCCTTGCGCACATAGCAGCCGAATACATTATACATGTCGGCAATCTCCTGCATGGTCATCCATACAGTATCGGTCGGCATGGATACCGTTCCGCTCTCGCTGATAGTTATAACTCCTCTGTTCATTTTCCAATAGTTTTTCGTTCGACAATCTGTTCCTTTCTCGCTTGGCAATAAGCTTATCCATGTCATTTGAAATCTTCTGCTCCGTCACCTGCGCATAGACCTGTGTGCTTGTGATGTCTGCGTGTCCCATCATCTTGGCTATGCTACCGATGGGAATGTCCTCGTTGAGCATCAAGACTCCGAATGTATGGCGGCTGGCGTGGAATCCCAACTTATTACTTATGCCAAGCACCATTCCAAGGGTATGCACATCAAGATAGATGTCTTTCTTCTCACCCAGTGGAAAAACAGGCTTGCTGTCGTCCGTGGTATTGTAGAGCGAAAGAATCTTCTCGGCTATCGGATGGAGCGGCACGAAGAACTCCACGCCTGTCTTCTCTCTTTCCTTGCGGATGAACTTCCTGCCATCGGAGTTCTCACTGATATGGTGAGGGTACAGTTTCTTTACATCTATATAGGATAAGGAGGTGAGCGAGGCAAAAATGAAACATCTGCGTGCAAGCTCCGTTCGCTCGTCAGCCATCGGGGTAGAGAGCATCTTGATGAAGTCTGCCTTGCTGATATGGGTCATCTTCGGGGCTGCCTTCTTCTCATACCCTATCTTGGCTATGGGATTGAAGCGGATAATGCTCCTGTCCACTGCCTTGTACATCAACATGTTCAGCCAGAGCAAGCAATGGTTCACGTAGCTGTCGATGCGTCCCTGGTCTCGTTTCAGGAATAGCTTGTATTCCTCCCCGAAATTCTCGTCTATGTCCTCAAAGGCGATGTCGTCCTTATCCAATGAATGGACAAAGGCTCTCAGGTTCTTCTGCCATGTCCGCTTGTGCAGAAAGGTTTGTCTGGCTTTTGAGGTTCGATACCATTCCACGATGGTATCACCAAAGTTCAGCAAGAACCTTCCTGTCGTGTCCTTGTCCTTCAACACAGCCTTCAGCATTTCCACGGTGATGATGCCGTTGGTGGTAAGAAGTGAGTTGTATTTATCCTTGACCTCAGCAAGGAAACTTGCCAATCGTCCGTTGTCCCTTGCGTTCCGTACCTCTCCCTTCTTGGCGTTCCACTCCTGTGGGGTACAGGATATGCCTGTGGAAATGGCTGCACTTTTGCCGTCAACGGTGATGCGGCAAAGTATGTTGGCTGTTCCGTCTGCCTTCACCTTCTGTCTGTTGATGTAAGGCAAAATTGAAAATGTACTTCTGCTCATAGTTGTTGTCCTTATAATATAATAATGTAGTTGAAACTGTAAAAAGAAAAGTTGAAAGCCTTGTTCATAATGCGAGAACGAAGTCCTTCTCGGTTGCAGCGATGAACTTGTCCATGTCCTCAAACAGCTTCTTTTGGGTTACTCTCGCATACCGCTGCGTCATCTTCACATCCTTGTGACCGAGCATCTTGCAGATGGTCTCCATCGGCACACCAGCCTCCAGCGTAATGAGGCTGGCGAACGAGTGTCGTCCCGAATGGTAGGAATAGGTCTTGCTCGTTTCCGCCAACTTGCAGATGGTGATGAGGTCGATACGAACACGATTCGTGCTCAGCAATGGGAAAAGGGTATCTCTTGCCTCGTCCTCGTATTTCGCCATCAGCTCCAACGCCTCGGGCAGGAGTTTCACCCTGGCAAGTGTTCCGGTCTTCTTGCGGTTATAGATGAGCCATTTGTCGCCATCCTCCAACACCTTGACATTGGCTTTCGTGATGGAAACGGTGTCTATGAAGGCTGTTCCTGCATAGCAGGCGAAAAGAAATATGTCACGGCTAACGGATAGTCTCGGCTTGTCTTCGGGCAGTTCCGCATCACGGATTTTTATGAAATCAGACATGCTGAGAGCCTTGGGTGTCGTAACCCTTGGAGTGCCAACCCGATAATGGGCGAACAGCAGGTTCTTGCACAAGCCTCGCTCAAAGGCGATGCGGCACATCTTCTTGAAGAGCGACACATAGATGGTGATGGTTCCTGATGAAAAGCCTTTCTCGTCAAGCAAGTAATGGTGAAAGTCACTGATGAAAGGCTCGGTCAGCTGTCCGAAAGCCAAATCAGTCAACCTATACTTCTCCCCGATGAACTCAGCGAGATTCTTGCGAATCTTTCTGTAAGTCCAGACACTGCTCTTCGACATATCGATGCCCTCATGGGTACTGAGTTCACTGATATGCTCGTCCACGAAGGAGAGAAGGGTGGTCTGTGTCTTGACGCTGCCCTGCAAAGCCTCCTTGACATCCTTAGCCTCGAAGTCCGTTCTCTTTTCCACAAGCACATCGAAAGCCTTTTGGATGGAAAGCAACAACTGCTCGATGTCCTTGTTGGTTTCCACGGCTTCCTTGCTCTTGCCCTCCAATCGGCTGGCACGAGGATTCCAAAGCGATGGAGTGCAAGACAACTTGCAGGAGAACTGCGCCATAGTCCTGTTCACCGTGATGCGTCCCATGATGGGAGCTTTTCCGTTCTTGTCCAATCCGCTCTTTTTGAGGTAGAGCAACACCTTGAATTTTTCGATTTTCATAACGCTTACATTTTGAGTGTGCAAATATAATCATTTTGTAAGCGTTCCTTGATACGCAAAACATTGAGAATCAGCGCAATAAAATCCGTTGATGCACAAAGTTGCCTTTCCGCATTGTTACCTGCTTTGCATAGGTAACTGTGGCTCACGATTTAGTAACTGAACTACTTCAATATTCCTCACTCGCTTGCTTTATGCCGATTTGGCAACTTTGTGCAAATCTGCTCATTCCCAACTGTTTACGTTCCAACCTCTCTTATTCTCCTTTGGCTGCTTTAGAGCTTTATGTTAATGCGAAGAACACACAGACTTTGCGGCCTATCAACAGCGCATTGGACGGCATCACCTCTGCAAACCCCTTCATGTACATTGAAAATGCGCAAGTACCTGGCTCTGGAATAGGATCCGTGCCAGACTCTACGCAAATAGGAACCGTTGCACCGATCTCTAATACTATCACTTCTTTTGGCAAATCATACTACGCCCTTGACGTGAACGCCGTTAAGCAGAGTTTCCCCGCTCTTATCATTGAAGACGCAAAAGGAAATGAGTACGTCAACTATACCCAATTGGTTCCCATCCTCGTTCAGGCCATCAAGGAGTTGAAGACAGAGCTGGACGACCTTAACCCAACTTGCAGCCTATATGCGTATAACTCTTTGATTCTCAAGTATCGTTT
>ERZ1106943.1738-NODE-1738-length-20703-cov-4.825746_pt1 | contig 20703 bp, 22 predicted proteins | sample MGYA00403671_ERZ1106943 | MGnify/ENA primary metagenome ERZ1106943 (study PRJEB35170, sample SAMEA104062427) | human gut metagenome | biome: human gut; feature: human-associated habitat; material: faeces | place: Denmark | collected 2012-06-14 ...
CTTTAACCATTTCGGGAGTAAGACCGCTGATTTTGAGGTCCATCTGAATAGCTGTAATGCCATCATGTGTACCTGCAACCTTAAAGTCCATATCGCCAAAGAAGTCCTCAAGGCCCTGAATGTCAACCATTGTCATCCAACGCTCGCCCTCTGTGATAAGACCGCAAGAAATACCTGCAACAGGAGCTTTAATCGGAACACCTGCGTCCATAAGTGCAAGTGTAGAACCGCAGATAGAACCCTGCGAAGTTGAACCGTTTGAAGAAAGTACCTCAGATACAAGTCTTAATGCATATGGGAACTCCTCAACAGGAGGAATAACAGGAACGAGTGCACGCTCTGCAAGTGCGCCATGACCGATTTCTCTTCTGCCCGGGCCTCTGCTTGGCTTTGTTTCGCCAACTGAGTAGCTCGGGAAGTTATAGTGGTGAATGTAACGCTTCTCTGTTTCGCCGTCAATACCGTCAAGCAACTGCTTGTCAGATACAGGGCCGAGAGTAGCGATTGTGAGAACCTGTGTCTGTCCTCTTGTAAACAAACCCGAACCGTGAACTCTCGGAAGTACAGAAACCTCAGATGCGAGCGGACGAATATCGTCCATACCTCTGCCGTCAACACGCTTCTGCTCATCAAGCAGCCAACGGCGAACGATGAACTTCTGTGTCTTGTAAAGGCACTCGTCAATAAGAGCCTCACTGTCAGGATAAATCTCGTCAAATTTTGCGTGAACAGCCTCGTAAATAGGCTTTAATCTCTCGTCACGAACTGTTTTGTCGTCAGTGTCAAGTGCAGCCTTTACATCTTCCTCAGCAAATGCCTTGATTGCCTCAAACATATCGTGGTCAGGCTCAAGGCTTGCAAACTCAAACTTAGGCTTGCCGATTTCTGCCTTGATATCCTCAATAAACTTAATAATCTTCTGGTTTGCCTCGTGGCCTGCCATAATTGCGTTATACATTTCATCATCTGTAACGCAGTCTGCACCTGCCTCAATCATAGCAATTCTTGTGCTTGTTGACGCAACAGTAGTAGCCATCTTAGAAACAGCTCTCTGTGCCTCTGTCGGGTTAATGATATACTCGCCATCAATCATACCAACAGAACATCCCGAAATAGGGCCGTTCCACGGAACATCAGAAATTGAAATTGCGATTGACGCACCAATCATAGCTGTAATTTCAGGTGAGCAGTCCATATCAACGCTCATTACAGTACAAACGATAGAAACATCGTTTCTCATACTCTTGTCAAAAAGCGGACGGATAGGACGGTCAATTACTCGGCTTGTAAGGATAGCCTTTTCAGACGGTCTGCCCTCCCTCTTGAGATAGGCACCAGGAATCTTACCTACGGCATACATCTTCTCTTCATAGTCAACTGAAAGCGGGAAAAAGTCAACGCCCTCTCTCGGCTTTGGAGATGCGGTAACAGCAACATGAACTGTTGTATCACCGTAATGTACAAGACAAGCACCGTTGGCAAGCTGTGTCATTTTACCTGTTTCAACCTTTAAAGGTCTGCCGGCAAATTCTGTTTCAAACACTCTGTATTTGTCGAATGTCATTAATCTGTTCATTGTAAAAATCCTTTCTGAAATCATACGATTTCTGTAATAAACATCTTGCGGATTTTCACGCTGTTTTAGCAATAAAACCGATAAAAACAATAAAATTTTACAGATTTTTTACCCGTTTTACCGCTAAAATACAGCTGAGAAAATTTACGCAAAAACGGAATTTAGGGCAAGCTTGCGCTTGCCCTGATTTGCAAAATTACTTACGGATACCAAGTCTTGCAATGATAGAACGGTATCTCTCAATGTCTACCTTAATGAGGTAGTTGAGAAGGCTTCTTCTCTGACCAACCATCTTAAGAAGACCTCTTCTGCTGTGATGGTCTTTTTTGTGAACCTTGAGGTGCTCTGTAAGGTCATTAATTCTCTTTGTAAGGAGAGCAATCTGTACCTCAGGAGAACCTGTGTCGCCCTCGTGAGTAGCGTACTCGGCCATGATAGCCTGCTTTTCTTCTTTTAACATTTGCGTTTCCACCTTTATAAAATATTTCGCCGACCGTCCCAGAGCAAGGCTGTGAAAATCCGAAATACGGCTTAACCCTTGTTCCGAGGCAGTGGTCAACAAATTGATTATAGCACAAAGGAAATTAAATGTAAAGAAAAATTTGCAAAAAACTTAGTATTTTTGCTGTTTGCCCACCAAAAAATCAGCAAAAGCTCAAAGATTAATCGGAATTTTCATCAGAACCTTTTGCCTTTTCTCTCTTTACCCTTTCTTTTATGCTGTCAAGGATACTTTTCTTGTCTTCATCAGACATTACCCTGTACGCAATCACAAGCATCTTTTCATCATTTGAAAGATTATTGAGCCTAAACTCGTTATCAAACGGATCCTGAACCACCGGAGTAAGCTTGCCCTTGCCGAGGAGCGTGTTGTAATCAACGCCAAAGATAGAAACAATTTTGCCGAGAACCTCATGGCTCGGCTCAGAAACGCCAGTTTCGTACTTTGTGTATGTGGTTCTGTTAATATTTAAAATATCGGCAACCTGCTGCTGAGTAAGATGGCAAATCTCACGATGCAATTTAAGTCTTAGCGCAAAAGAATTGTTTTTTCTTTCGTGATTAGTCAATTTTACACATCCTTTGTATATAAAACATAAATGAATTATTAATATTTTTTCATATATTTTTATTATAATACAAAGTAGTTTTAATTTCCACAAATGTGAATATAAATCACTGTAAATATTATTTCTAATATTCTCCCTCAGGTCTTGAATTTTTTAAATTTCGGTTGTATAATAGTTAAGTATTCACATTTTGCTGGTGTGGCGCAGTTGGTAGCGCAACTGATTCGTAATCAGTAGGTCGACAGTTCAAGTCTGTTCACCAGCTCCAAAGCAAGAACCGCATAACCAAGCCTTTTTTTAGGTGTTTGGGGGCGGTTTTTCTTTTTATATTTATCGTAAAACACCGCCTAAAACTGCTTTAAATTTCAAAAATATTAGCCAGCTTGTTAAATAATTTCAAGCTAAATGAGGTTCTTATCTGCTTGTTCAATACAATTTTTACATCAGGGACAATCGGCAATTATTACAGATATTTTCTTTTCAACTCAACTACCTATCTTTATTAGAAGTGCTAAATTCTGAAAGCAAGCTGTTTTTATTCTTTTTAAGTATTAAAAACAAGTTGAAAGCAAGTTAAAATAACAAAACCGCCCTTTTTACGGAGCGGTTTTAGTATCTTTTTGCTTTTCTGTCAGATAATCACTAAAAAAGTGATTCGTCTAATAAAAGTATTGAAAATGGGAGAGTTTTGAGTCATCTTCATGACCCGGACATTCGGGTTCATAAATCAACACATCAAATCCTAATTTTTCACATATGTTTTTAGATGTTATTTTCATAAAAGCATCTCCAAAATTATTTATAATATTAATGCTTACACCGGGTGCTTGTTTGATGCGTGAATTTTAAATACAAGTAATTTACAGCAAACTTTCTCAATTTTATCAGAGGTACAGCTGAAAAGGTTTCCGTACTCCGCCATATTTCTGCAATCTATTCCATTGACAACTAACTTGTTGTTGATGTATAATATAGGTGAAGAGGAACGGCTTTAGCTGTTTCGCAACTCAAAGCAAATTATTTAATATAACCGTCTTGTGCTGCAACACAGGGCGGTTATTTCTTTTTTATGTTCTTTATGATTTCATTTACTGCTGTTAATACAACAGCGAATGTAAGTAATAAAATTACATCAGTCATTAAGACACTCACCCCCCTTTCGCAAGGGAGCTGAAACAGCCGCCACCGTTCCTTTACGAGTATTATTATAGTATATTTCTTTTTAAGTTCATAGTATATTTACATAAATATTTGTACTCAAAAACTCTATAAGCCGAGTGGCAACTTTTATATTCTGCAAAAAAGCACTCAGCTTTTGCCAAGTGCTTGAGTATGTATCAAAGCCATTCAAAAGTTACGCTAATATTATTATCATCATTTTTATGCCAAGCTACAAATGCTAAATAATCGTCCCATACATCGTCAATATTAGAAAATGACTTGAATATAACTTCAAACTCATTTGATTTATCTATATCAATTAACCAGCCTGTAAGGTTTTCACATTCAATATTATCATCTTCAAAACAATTTTCCTCTCCGCAATCGAGAAAAAATATTTTCCCCATTGCATTTGCCGAACCCTGAACTATTTTCCAAAATCTTAAGAATTTAAAGTTTTCTTTTGTTCTTAAACCTTTCATAACAAACTCACTTCTGCTCGCCTGCGGTGCGGATAATTGGCATTTTGGAAAAGTCGTAATCTTTGAGGGCATTTATGCTGTTTAAAAATGCGTGACAGCCGTTTACTATCATAAGATTGGTCTGCTCAATATTATAGCAGCACACTATTACTTTTTTGTCTGACGCATAGGCATAACCACATTCCCATGCAGTGCCGCTGTCGGAGTACATTCCGCCGTAAAGCAGCACAACCACATCGCAGCTGTCTATTCCGCTTTTATCAATCTTAAAAATCTCCTCTGCCCACTCGGCATTGGTAAGACTTTCTCTATTCTCAACATCGTGCTCCATCGGCACAAAAACCTCGTGTCCCTTTGCATTTAAAATTTCAACCGCTTGGCGGATATTTGCAATTTCATTATCGTTAAAAAACGGTGACGCAAGATAAATTTTCATATTAAATCTCCTAAAAAAATATTAAAAACATTGTGGGTACTGTGACCGCCGCCATTGCCTGAGATACAAGAGCAAGGCTTGCTCCCGTTTGCGGACTTTCGCCGTACGCCGAGGGGATTATTACTGTGTTCATTCCGAGCGGCATTGCGTTTGCGCAAAGGGTGGCAAAGATTATTTCGCTGTCCGTATTTAAAAATCTCAGTGCAAGCACGAAAATCGTTGGAAAAACTATTAATCTCAACACCGCAACAATATAAGTCTGCTTTACCTTAAGCAGGCTTTTTATTTCATATCCAGCTATGACAAAGCCTGTGAGAATCATAGCAACAGGCGCCATACAAGCGGCGGATTCTGAAATTATTGTGTCGACAAGGCGTATTCTCGGTATCTGAAAAAGTCCGAGGAATGCGCCTATAAACAGCGAAACGAATATCGGATTTAACAGCGATTTTAAAGAAAATCCGCCCTTGTCCGACGGCACAAGCCACGCAATTCCGATTGAGTAAGTAAACATATTCAGCGGCAAGGTGAATATTAGGTAGTCAAAAAGCTCTATGCTTTCAGCTCCGTAAATTCCCTGCACGAGCGCAGTGCCGACAAAGCCGAAGTTCGACACAGAAAGCGAATATCTGTACACTTTACGCAAATACTCGTCCTTGGTGAGAAATTTTGAAATTATAAAAGCAAGGAAAATTGCCGTAAGCAAAAGCGCTGTGCTGTATACAAGAAAAATCCATTTTCGGCTTATATTTTCTGCGGTGCAGTTGTTCCAAAAGGTATTGATTACCACCGCAGGCATAAAAATTCCGTTTTCAAGCCGTGACAGGGTTCTGCCGCTGGTATCGGGTAAAATATTTTTCTTTTTAAGAACAAAGCCGATAAGAATAAAAGAAAAAAGCACGGCTATGTGATTAAGCGTAGATGAAAGTATTTCCATACGATATTTCCTTTATATTATAATACAAATTTCAGCATAAAACAATAACCGCAGGTCGAGCTGACCTGCGGCTGACAATATTATTATTAATTTTTTGTAAAATTGTATTCATTTGTTTTCTTCATCTTTTGAGCATTTATCGTCACACTGTGGTTTTTCTTCCTTTTTTTCAAGGTTCATAACCGCTGAAAGTCCTGCCGAAACCGAAGAAACCAACAGTCCGCAGAGTGCGCTTTTCCACATTTCTTCATTTGCAAAGTTTGTTCCTGTTAAAAACAGCGCAAGGTTTGCGATGATATATCCGAGTGCCGTCTGTAGGAATGTACGCAATGCTCTTTTAAGGCAGTTTTTAGTAAAACACATCTTCATATTACATAATATTCCGATGCCTTAAAAATGTACTTATTTATTATCGGATATTTCGGGCAATCCCGCAATACTTGTAAGCAACGAAAGAATACCCGAAAGCACGCTTGCGGAAGCAACCGCTACCCAATTCACATCACTTAGCACCGCAGACACGCCGATAACCGAAATCGCTGTTTGAGCCACGGTTTTTGCCGCACGGATACCCGCAGCTTTTGCCCAATTTTTAAAATTACCTTTCATATATTCTCCCCCTTTTTTGAATTTATATGTTCCAAATCGGCTATTCTATGATTTGCCACTCTGATTTCTTCATCTGTAACCGCCGATAATCGCTCAAGCGTGAAAACCCTTTCCTGCAAATGATTGTACTTATCCTGCTTGCGCTCAAGCTGATCTATGCGGTATACAATTAATGATTTTGTTTTTTCGTTTTCGCTCTCCTGCCGTCTGCGGTTAGAGGCATTTATAAGTAATTGGCAAATTATACTCCCCACTGCAACTATAAGCGCAGTGATGATTTCTGTGTTCATATAACACCCCCTTTACAATACTTAAAAAACCTTGAATATTGCACTAATTAGGCTAATTTTCAAAAATATTTTTTAAGAAAGGCAAAAAAAAGCACCCTGCAATTAATGCAAGGTGCTTTGAAATACAGGTATGTTATTTTTAAATTAATTATCAAAGAATGTCGATATGTTCGCCGTTAAGTGCTTTATTCATACTTCTTACGGCGCAGAATTTGCCGCACATTGAGCAAGTATCCTCGTGCTCAGGCTTGCGGTCATCACGAATTTTTCTTGCGGTTTCGGGATCAATGGCACATTCCCACTGAGCCTCCCAATCGAGCTTTCTTCTTGCGTCTGCCATTTTATCGTCAATCTCTCTTGCGCCACGCACACCCTTTGCAATGTCGGCTGCGTGTGCCGCAATTTTAGAGGCAATAATGCCCTGCTTTACATCGTCAACATTTGGCAAAGCCAAGTGCTCGGCAGGGGTTACATAGCACAAGAATGCTGCGCCAGATGCTGCGGCAATAGCTCCGCCGATAGCCGAAGTAATGTGGTCATAGCCTGGGGCAATATCGGTTACAAGCGGGCCGAGCACATAGAACGGCGCACCGCAACAGATGGTCTGCTGAATTTTCATATTTGCCTCAATCTGGTCCATAGGCATATGACCCGGACCCTCAACCATAACCTGAACATCCTTTGCCCATGCTCTCTTTGTAAGCTCGCCAAGGCGCACAAGCTCCTCAATTTGGCACACATCGGAGGCATCTGCAAGACAGCCGGGGCGGCAAGCGTCGCCGAGAGAAATTGTTACATCGTACTCACGACAAATGTCGAGGATTTCATCGTAATATTCATAGAACGGGTTTTCGTTGCCTGTCATACACATCCACGCAAATACAAGTGAACCGCCACGAGAAACTATGTTCATCTTTCTCTTATGCTTTTTAATCTGCTCAATGGTCTTGCGTGTAATGCCGCAATGAAGTGTTACAAAGTCTACGCCATCCTGTGCGTGAAGTCTTACAACATCAATGAAGTCCTGCGCTGTGAGAGTATCAAGGTCACGCTGATAGTGGATAACGGAATCGTAAACAGGTACAGTACCGATCATTGCAGGGCACTCGCTTGTGAGCTTTCTGCGGAAAGGAATTGTATTTCCATGTGATGACAAATCCATAATTGCGTGAGCACCCATATTTACAGCCTGCATAACCTTTTCCATTTCAATTTCATAGTCCTTGCAATCTCTTGAAATGCCGAGGTTTACATTTATCTTGGTCTTGAGCATTGAGCCGACACCCTCCGGGTCAATGCACTTATGATTTTTATTTGCGCAAATTGCCACCTTGCCCTGCGCTACGAGCGGCATAAGCTCCTCTACTGTCATTCTCTCTTTTTTGGCTACAATTTCGAGTTCCTTGGTTACAATTCCCTTTCTTGCGGCCTCCATCTGTGTTGAGTATTCTCTCATATTTCATCTGCCTTTCTGATTTCGTTTAAAATATAGTTATGCATCAGCGGTCCCCTGCCTTTGCCGAGGTCGAGTTTTTGGCTGATTGCGTTTGTTACATATTTTTTTGCAAGCTCTGTCGCCCTTGGAATATCATATCCGAGTGCAAGATTGCTCGCTATGGCGCTTGACAAAGTACAGCCTGTGCCATGGGTATTAGGATTATCGATTTTTACTGACGGATAGGTGTAAAACTTTCCGTTATGATAAAGCAAATCATCACTGCAATTTTCTAAATGTCCGCCCTTACAAAGAACCGAACAGCCGAATTTTTCCGCTATAATGCTTGCTGATTTTTGCATATCGGACACACTGCCGATTTTAATTCCGCTTAAAATTTCTGCCTCCGGAACATTCGGAGTAATCAGAGTTAAAATTGGCAATAAATGCTTTTTGAGCATTTCAAGTCCGTTGTCGCTTATAAGTCGGCTGCCGCTTGTAGATACCATTACAGGGTCGGTAACTATATTTTTTGCATTGTAAAACCTCAGCTTATCGGCAATAACCTTTGCGGAATTGTTGCCGTAAACCATTCCGATTTTTACTGCGTCCGGGAAAATATCGGTAAATACGCAGTCAAGCTGATTTGCTATAAAGTCATCGCTCGTCTGCTCAATACCGTAAACACCTGTGGTGTTCTGCGCTGTGAGTGCGGTAATAACGCTCATGGCATAGCAATGATGCATTGTAATAGTTTTAATATCAGCCTGTATTCCTGCGCCGCCCGAACAGTCGCTGCCTGCTATTGTCAATACAGTTTTCACATTAACCTCCGTAAATTACGCTGTCGGCGAGTTTTCTTAATTCCTGTGCGGAAGTATAAACATTCTCTGCGCCGAAAAGTGCGCTTACAACTGCCACACCGCTGATTTTGCAGCCCTCAAGCTGAGAAATATTCCCTGCGTTTACACCGCCGATTGCTACAACGGGAATACTGAGCGAGGTGCAAATTTCTTTGAGCCTTTGAGTGCCAATATATTTTGCGTCTGCCTTTGTAAGAGTGCCAAACACCGCACCGCAGCCAATATAATCTGCGCCGCTCTGCTCGGCTTTTTTGGCAAGCTCAACCGTACGAGCCGAACCGCCGATTATTTTATCGCTGCCGAGAATTTCCCTTGCGTGGGCAAGCTCCATATCGCTCTGACCGAGGTGAACACCGTCAGCGCCTGTTTTGAGGACAACCTCTGCATTATCGTTAATGATGAGCGGTGCGCCGTACCTTTGGCAAATTTTCAGCAGACTGTCTGCCTCTTTACAGAGTGTGTCAATATTTGCTCCCTTATCTCTGAGCTGAACTATTGTTGCTCCGCCGTACAAGGCCTGTTCAACACTGTATTCAAGACCTTTTTCACCGATACATTTACGGTCTGTTATTGCATACAAGGCAAGCATATTTTTGTCAAATTTCACGCTGTATCACCCCAATTCACGCTTAATTTTCATAACTTCGTCATTTATATTTTCTCTCTGCATAAGAAGTGACATAACGCATACACCGGCAAAATTCTTTCTGTTTACGGATTTTAATTCTTTTGCGGTATCAGCATTTATGCCTCCTATTGCGTAGACGGGAATATCTACACTCTCACACACATTTCGCAAAAAATTAACCCCTTTGCCCTTTAATCCTTTTTTGCAGTCTGTTTCATAAATATTCCCTGCTGTGATATAGTCCGCACCGTTTTCCCGTGCAAAAGCTGCGTCATCAACACTGTGAACAGAAGTACCGACTATATCAAAATTTCGCCTGCCGTTTAATTCTTTAAACGCACTAAACGGCAAGTGTATTTTTTTTATGCCAAGACTTTCGGCTGTGCCGATAAAATTATGTATAATAAGTTTTTCCTTGTCGCATACAGAGAGAACCTCTTTTGCAAGCGAATAGTATTCCTGCTCCGAAAGATATTTCTCCCTAAGAATTATATATTGCACTTCGGAATCCGATATTTTTCTTATTCTCTGCAAAAAATCATCTTTGCAGAGCGGCTTTGCGGTAACGCTGACTACATTACACATAGATATAGTCGCTCATAACAGGCTGTAAGCCCTTGTCTGTGAGAGCCTTGTAAACCTCGTCAACATTCCTGCCGTCTGAAATTTCAAACTGCTCGTCGCCCTTTTTCTCTCTTTCACCGTCGTGACCGCCAATGCCGACATCTACGCCTGCGGAAATCTTAGTTGCCGCAATGTCAACCACATTGTCACGAAAACGCTGACATTCTCTTGTGGAAATGGTAATGCTTGCAAACGGCATAAACAATCTGTACGCACAAATAACCTGCAAAAGCTGCGGTTCGTGCACATCTTTCGGATTGATTTTATCGTTATTAATAATCGGTCTGAGCCTTGGGCAAGAAAAGGCGATTTCTGCGTGCGGATACTTTCTCTGTATAAGATAAGCGTGCATACCCGTTGCAAAGGCGTCCTTTCTAAAGTCGCTGAGTCCCAAAAGTGCGGCAAAACCTACGCCACGCATACCGCCCATGAGCGCTCTTTCCTGAGTGTTGACACGATACGGAAAAATTCTTTTGTGACCTGCAAGGTGCAGAGTTTCGTACTTGTCGGAATTATAGGTTTCCTGAAAAACGGTTACATAGTCTGCGCCACATTCGTGAACATAGCGGTACTCGTCACTGTTCATGGGGTAAACCTCAAGACCTACCACCTTAAAATATTTTCTCGCAATTTTGCAAGCCTCGCCGATATACTTAACATCCGACATTTTTTTGCTTTCGCCTGTCAGAATAAGTATTTCCTGCAAGCCTGTCTTTGCAATTGCCTGCATTTCGTGCTCGATTTCCTCTGCGTTCAGCTTTGCACGGTGAATTTTATTGTGACAGTTAAAGCCGCAGTAAATACAGTAATTCTCACAATAATTTGAAATGTAAAGCGGTGTAAACATATTAACCGAGTTGCCGAAGTGCTTTTTGGTTTCAACCCTTGCCGCCTCGGCAATTTCTTCAAGCAAAGGCAAGGCTGACGGTGAGAGCAAGGCTTTGAAATCATCAACAGTCTTTTCATCGTGCTCAAGTGCTCTGCGAACATCGTTTTCTGTGTATAAAGACGGGTCGTAATCGTTCATAGCCGAGATTACCCTGTCCATTATATCCGAATCAATCTGCTCCATATCGGGCAGATATTTCATATGGTCAATTCTTTCTTCCATTGTTCACGCCTCAACTTTCAAGAAATCCCGTAAGAGGTGATGATGCAGACGCACCGTTCTCAATTACCCTGCCAAGACCTGAAAGATAAGCCTGTCTGCCTGCCTCAATAGCCTTTTTAAATGCGTTAGCCATCATAGGAATGTCGCCTGCTGTGGCAATGGCTGTGTTGCTCATTACAGCGGCTGCGCCCATTTCCATAGCCTCGCAAGCCTGTGACGGTCTGCCGATGCCTGCGTCTACAATGACAGGCAAGTCGATTTCGTTGATGATGATTTTAATAAATTTCTTGGTGGCAATACCCTTGTTTGAACCGATTGGCGAACCGAGCGGCATAATAGCGGCTGCGCCTGCATCTCTAAGACTTCTTGCCACATTGAGGTCGGGATACATATACGGAAGTACCACAAAACCCTCTTTTGCAAGAATTTCGGTAGCCTTTACCGTTTCGTAATTATCCGGCAAAAGGTACTTGGAATCTCTGATTACTTCAATCTTAATAAAATCTCCGCAGCCTGCCTCACGAGCAAGTCTTGCAATTCTTACAGCCTCGTCTGCGTTTCTTGCGCCGGAGGTATTGGGCAAAAGAGTAACATTCTTAGGAATATAGTCAAGAATATTTGCAACCTTGCCTGTTACAGCTCGTCTTAGTGCAAGAGTAATAATCTCTGCGCCTGCATTTTCAACTGCCGCTTTTATAAGGTCAAGCGAATACTTACCCGAACCGAGAATAAATCGGGAATTAAACTCGTGACCGCCTAAAATCAGCTTATCATTTTCCATTATCATTATCTCCTTTATAATTTAATGCGGAAAAACTCAACAACCGCCGCCGACAAAATTTACTATTTCTACCACATCGCCGTCTTTGAGTACGGTGTCTGCGTAATTTGCCTTTGGCAGAATTTCCTCGTTAAGCTCAACTGCAATTCTCTGTGGTGAAATTGAATTTTCTTCAAGATACTGCATAAGCGAAAGCTCTGCTTTGTCAATGTTTACTCCGTTAATTTTTATCATAAGTTCACCTCCGAATGATTGGAATTTTGAGTGTAGTTTAGAACCTCAACTCTTAAATTGAGCAAAAAATAAAGTGCACCAAATCGGTGCACTTTGTTTGCTGAAAAATATTTGCCGCAAGTCTATAATAAACTTCGGCTACAAAGTCCCTCCGTTGGCATTATCCAAATCAGGTTTACGGTCGAAATGTCAATTCATTTCCTCTCAGCCGATTGGCTCCCGTTTGTATTGTTTATTTTATTATAGTACCAAAGCTGTAAAATGTCAAAACAAATTTATAAATATTTCTGCAAATTCTTACTGATTGTCCCAGCTGTCTTTGTTTTTGCCTGCGTTTGGACTGTCCCAGCTATCGTAATTATTACTTCCGCCGTTTACCTCATAGCCGTTGTGAGTGTCACAATTTTCGCCCGTAAAATCGGGGTTGCTGTTGTAATCGGGATTGATATTCTGCGGATTTGCATTATAATTTCTGTTGTAATTTTGCGCATTGTTTTGATTATAATATGCGTTGCGCTGGTTATTGTAGTAAGCGTTCGGATTGCTGTTCTGTCCGTAAAAATTATTTGGATTTACTCCGCCGTTCGGATAATACTTTGTGTTGTATCCGTGGTTGCCCTGTGGTCTGAAATCGTTAGGATACTGTGTATCGGCGTAAATATCGGTCTGATACTTTTTAATAAGATTGCAAACCTCAACATAGTCGGGAATGTCGGTAATATTAAATCCCGATGAATGTGACGAAGTTGAAGTGCTGTTTGTGCGAGAATATGCATAGTGGTGGCACTCCGAAATAACATCGCCCACACCGAGCATTTGGTCTAAAACTCCCCTGCGGATATACACATGTGAAAGGTCTGTAAACGGCTTAAAATTATACTGCTTAGCAAAACAGCCGCTTGTAACATAAATTCCACGATCTGTTATTGCGTACTCTGTGTTTTTCAGCTTTCTGAATGAAAATATAACGCCGCCGAGATAAATCCATACAGGCATTAAATGAAGAGTGAAAAAGCCGACAAACATCCATACGCTTGAGTCTAACTCAGAAAGGTCGCTTGAGAAAATTTGACTTATAAACATAAAGTCAAACATAAACCAAATGAAAGCAAAAATAAGCATTGGGTTTAATACGCACTCCAGCACAAAGCACGACTTTTTAGGTCTGCCTGCCCACACTATGCGCTCGTTGTTAATCATACTCTGCAGCTCTGCGCTCACCTTATAATCATTATACATAATGTTCACACCTCATTTTTTCTTTTAACATACCGCAAACCTGTAAATAATCAGGAATATTTTTTATTTTTAAAGGCGTCATATTGATAAAACCTCTAAAACTGCCGGACTGCTGCGGATATTCATACATTACAATAATCGTACCCGTATTACAGATACTGTCTGTAATTTCCTTTTTTATTTCTATGTTATAAATCTCGGTAAAGGGTTTATAAGATATTTTCTTGCCAAAAATTCCTTTTGCTGCAAACAAGCCTCTGTCGGTAATTACATACTCGGCATTTTTGTATTGCTTGAGCATAAAGACAAAGCCTAATATATACAGTCCGATAGGAATTATCGGCGAAAACAGGAAAATATAAAATTTGACCACATACAGTGTATCGCTTGCTTTCAACAAGCTCTGCTGAAATTCATTAAACTCGCCGAGGTATGCGGGCGCTCTCGGCGAAGTGGTCGCATTGCCGTTTATGTAAAACATAATGATATATGCCGTAATTATCAGTGACAAAATAAGCATAGGATTGAAAACTCGTTGGAAAACAGCGCACTTTTTATCAGGCTTTCCTTTCCACAATACAAGCTGTGTGCCAACCGCTCGTTTAATCTCATCGCTTAATTGGTAGTTGCTAAACAAAGGTCATTCCTCATTAAAGTTTTATTTTATTACATTAATACCATATTTTTCTATTATAATATAAATTGATAATTATGTCAAAATATATTTTTAACAAAATTTCAGTAAAAATTGTTAAAATAATATATATAGTTTTGTCTTGACATAAATTGCAATTTTATATGTTATTTTTCTTTATAGATATTAAAAACCTGTGTATTTTTGATAAAATAAAAGAAAATTATAAAGGTAGTGTTTTTAATGGCTAATAAAAATCTTATTGACCTTGACGCAATGTCGAAAAAGCAGCTTGATATGCTGATTAAAAAGGCTAAAAAAATTATGGAAAATCCTGCCGATTACAGGCACGCCTGTGACGGCAAAATTCTTGCTACTCTGTTCTACGAGCCGAGCACAAGAACTCAGATGTCGTTTCAGACCGCTATGCTAAAGCTCGGCGGCAGAACAATCGGTTTTGACAATCCGCTCAATTCTTCTGTTGCCAAAGGTGAAAGTCTTAAAGATACCATTACTATTGTTGGCGGATATGCCGATATTATCGCTATGCGCCACCCTGTTGAGGGTTCGGCTATGGCGGCGTCTATGTATGCAGGCGTACCGTTTATAAACTGCGGTGACGGTGGTCATCTCCACCCTACTCAAACGCTCGCCGATATTGTAACACTCAGCTGTGAAAAAGGCAGACTTGATAACCTAAAAATCGGTATCTGCGGCGACCTATTAAACGGCAGAACCGTACATTCACTCATAAAGGCGCTTTCGCAGTACGATAACAATTCATTTGTGCTTATTTCTACAAAAGAATTACAAGTGCCGCTCTACATCATTGATATTCTCGAAAAGAACGGCTGTAAATATGAATTTTCAAACGACCTTGCAAGTGCGATTTCTGACCTTGATGTACTCTATATGACAAGAATACAGCAGGAGCGCTTTGCGAGCAAGGAAGAATACGAAAAGCAGAAATATGTATTTGTGCTTGATAAGGAAAAGCTGGCAAAGGCAAAGGAGGATATGATAATTCTCCATCCGCTCCCACGAGTAAATGAGATTACTGTTGACATAGACGATGACCCTCGTGCGCTGTACTTTAAGCAGGCGCAATACGGAATGTACGGCAGAATGGCACTTATTCTCCTGCTTTTACAGGATGACGACTTTATGCTTAAGGACAGAGAAATCTCTGTTATAGACAAGCGCTGTACAAATCCGAGATGCATTACCGCACGGGAAGAATACCTGCCGAATCGTTCATACTTAAAACTCGGTATGCAGATGTGCGACTACTGCGACAAGCGCATCGACTGATGAGGTGACAATATGAAAAATAATAAAACTAAACAGGGCAAGGCAATATCAACCGCCATTATCTCTGCCCTTGCGTATATCGTACTCGGCTTTGTAATGATATTTTATCCCGACAAGGTGAGCATTGCGCTGTGCTACGCACTCGGCGGAGCACTTACGGTTTACGGACTTTTTAATCTTATAACCTACTTTACCGCAAAGCAGGCATCGTTCGGCTTTGAAATGATTGTCGGCATTGCCGCAACCGCATTCGGCGTGTTTTTCTTGATTTCGCCGCAGTCGATTTACGGGATGATATTTGCCATTATCGGTATTTTGATTATCGTTGACAGTACCATTGATATTAAAAGGTCGTTTCAGTTAAAGTCGCTCGGAGTAAAATATTGGTGGATCAGCTTTCTTGTTTCTGCATTGATTATAATTTTTGCGATTTCAACAATTATTTTCCCGACCGTTTTTGCCGATTTCATAATGGTTGTGCTCGGCATAACACTTGTTTACGAGGGAATTTCGGGACTTGCACTTATGGCATCAATCGGACACTTTGCAAAGAAGATTAAAAGTGACGCAAAAATGATTGACATTGTACCGGATAATGAGTACGATAACGATTGATTTATTATTTTACAAAATCACCTCCTGTCGAATGGCAGGAGGTTTTGTTTGGTGTTGGTTAAAAGAATAAGTTTAATACCGCAAATAGAAAATCTAAAATTTAGGTCAACCCTTTTTAAAGGGTTGCGGGTTTTGGCAGAGCCCATAAAATAATAAATATGTACTAATCTTAATAAAAAACAAACAGTTGTAATTACACAATAGACTAACCAAACTTTAGATTAATAAAAACTTTAAAATAAAGCTAAAGTAAAGACTAATAAGTGACAGAAAGTAAAAAAGTTACACTTTAATAAGTAGAGAAAAGATATTTTAAAGGACATAAAAGTTTTGAGGTGTGGCTGATTTGCCCTTAAAAAGCGGCAAATTAGTAGTTATTTTTCCTTTTGTGCTGTCGCTTTTAAAGGCTCTCGCTATTATGTTCAAGCCGCCAAACAGCAAGCCGTATGGCTATTAAAATTTGCATTAACTTAAAGCATTTGTGGGCGTTGCCCACACCCACGACCTTTGAAAAGGTTGACCAAATTTTTAACTTCAGGACGGAAACATTTTCTTTTGCCGTACTTTGTTGCCCGACCGAAAGTCGGCTAAACCATAATTTACTCCAACTATTGACAAAGAACCAATAATTTTAAGTTTCTGCTATTTCTCCCTAAAATGCAAAAATCGGTGCAATCATAAGACTGCACCGATAATTTTTTTAATTAAACTTATCTACAACAGTAGAAATAAATTACTTAGAAAGTAACTTCTTAATTCTTTCAACTGCCTCAATTGTGTTTTCTCTGTCACCGAATGAAGTAAGACGGAAGTAACCTGCACCGTTCTTACCAAAGCCCTCACCCGGAGTACCTACTACATTAGCCTCGTTAAGAAGGAGGTCAAAGAATTCCCAGCTACCCATACCATTAGGGCACTTGAGCCAAATATACGGTGAGTTCTTACCGCCTGTATAATAAATGCCGAGTTCATCCATAGCTGATGAGATAATTTTTGCATTATCCTGGTAGTAAGAAATATTCTCCTTAATCTGCTTCTGACCCTCTTCACTGAATACAGCGGCAGCTGCACACTGTACAGGCCAAGAAACGCCGTTAAACTTAGTTGCCTGACGGCGATACCAAGTATTGTAGATGTTGTGACCGTCACGCTCAAGCTCTCTCGGAATGATTGTGTAGCCGCATCTTGTACCTGTAAAGCCTGCTGTCTTTGAAAGTGAGCACATCTCAATTGCGCACTTTCTTGCACCCTCAATTGCGAAAATTGAACGAGGGAGATCCTCTGTAATAAATGCCTCATATGCTGCATCATAGAGAATGATAGCGTCATTCTTGATTGCATAGTCAACCCACTGCTTTAACTCGTCAGCTGTATAGGCTGAACCTGTTGGGTTATTAGGTGAACAGAGATAGATGATGTCAGCCTTTACATTCTCATCAGGGAGAGCCGCAAAGTTATTCTCACGGTTTGAGTTAGCATAAACAATCTTTCTGCCTGCCATAATGTTTGAGTCAACATATACAGGGTAAACAGGGTCGGTAACGAGAACAACATTATCCTTGCCGAAAATGTCACCGATGTTGCCGCAGTCTGACTTTGCGCCATCGGACACAAAGATTTCGTTTGCATCTACTGTTACGCCAAAGCCTGCATAATAGCTAGAAATAGCCTCTCTGAGGAATGCATAGCCCTCATAATCGGGATAGCCCTTAAAAGTATCCTTATGTGCAAGGTCTTCCGCACCTTTCTTCATAGCCTCAATTACAACAGGAGCAAGCGGAAGTGTTACATCGCCGATACCGAGCTTAATTACCTTCTTGTCAGGGTGTTCCTGCATATACTTATTTGTTCTTGATGCAACCTCTGCAAAAAGATAGTTTGGCACGAGGTTGTCAAAATTTCTGTTAATCTGCATTATTATCAATCCTTTTCTGATATATGGGCAAAAGGTTAGTGACAAATAATTGCCAAAACCAAGAAAATTCCAAAATCACTTATCAAGCGAAGCCTTAATAAACTCTCTGAAAAGCGGATGTGCTCTGTTAGGACGGGACTTAAATTCAGGGTGATACTGAACACCGATGTAGAACTTATTGGCAGGAATTTCAACTGCCTCAACAAGCATACCGTTAGGTGATGTACCTGTAATAATCATACCTGCCTTTTCAATTTCTTCTCTGTAATCATTATTAAATTCATAACGATGACGGTGGCGCTCCTGTACTTCAGGCTTACCGTAAGCTCTTTCCATAATTGAGCCTTTCTTGATAACGCAAGGATAAGCACCGAGGCGCATTGTACCGCCCATATCTTCAATACCGAGCTGTTCGGGCATAAGGTCGATTACATTGTGCTTGCCCTCCGGAGCAAACTCACCGCTGTTTGCATCCTCATATCCGAGTACATGCTTAGCAAATTCAATTACTGCTGTCTGCATACCAAGGCAGATACCGAGGTACGGAATATCGTGCTCACGAGCATATTTAGCAGCCATTACCTTGCCCTCAACACCTCTGTTGCCAAAGCCGCCCGGAACTAGAATACCGTCAACATCGCCTAAAAGGTCATCTGCCGAATACTTTGTGATAAGCTCACAGTCAACCCACTTGATTTCAACATCAGCGGAATTTTCGTAACCTCCGTGACGAAGTGCCTCGGCTACTGAAAGGTATGCGTCGTGAAGTGCAACATATTTACCGCAAAGAGCAATTCTGCACTTCTTTGTACGGTTGTTAATTCTCTCGAGCATTTCTTTCCACTCTGTAAGGTCAGGTGTTTTGTCGGTAGCAATGTTAAGCTCACGACAAACTACATTTGAGAAGTTGCTCTCTTCAAGCATAAGCGGTGCCTGATAAAGAGTCGGAAGTGTAATATTCTCAATTACACAGTCAGGCTTTACATTACAGAACAAAGCAATCTTCTTGAAAATGCTTTCCTCAAGCGGTTCGTCACAACGGAGAACGATAATGTCAGGGTTGATGCCGAGTGAACGGAGCTCCTTAACAGAATGCTGAGTTGGCTTAGACTTATGCTCCTCACTGCCCTTAATGTAAGGCACGAGTGTAACATGAATGAAAATGCTGTTTTCTCTGCCAACCTCAAGTGATACCTGACGGATTGACTCAAGGAACGGCTGGCTTTCAATGTCGCCTACTGTACCGCCGATTTCTGTAATAACAACATCGGCGTCTGTTTTTTCACCTACATTGTAGATAAAAGACTTGATTTCGTTTGTGATGTGTGGGATTACCTGTACTGTTTTGCCGAGGTAATCGCCGTGACGCTCTTTTTCAAGTACATTTGAATAAACCTTACCTGTTGTAAGATTTGAATACTTGTTGAGGTCTTCGTCAATAAAACGCTCATAGTGACCGAGGTCGAGGTCGGTTTCTGCGCCGTCCTCTGTTACATAAACCTCACCGTGCTGATACGGGCTCATTGTACCCGGGTCAACATTGATGTACGGATCAAGTTTTTGAGCGACTACCTTAAGGCCTCTTGCCTTAAGGAGTCTGCCGAGAGAAGCTGCTGTAATACCCTTACCAAGACCGGATACTACGCCGCCTGTTACAAATATATATTTTTTAGCTTTTTTTTCAGTATGATTAGCCATAAATTATACCTCAATCTCTCCTTCAAATACTTTTTCGGCGTTACCTGTCATATATACGGTTTCGTCTGTGTAATTGATGACAAGGTCGCCGCCCTTGAGCTTGATTTTAATATCGTCGCCCTTTTTGCAGAAGCCGTTTTCACAAGCCGCAACAGCTACCGCACAAGCGCCTGTACCGCAAGCCCATGTTTCGCCTGAACCTCTCTCCCATACTCTCATCTTAATTGTATGGTCGTCAAGAACTGTAACAAATTCTGTATTAACTCTCTCCGGGAAGAGTTTATCGTTTTCAAACATAGGACCAATCTTTTCAATGTCAAGATTGTCAATGTCATCCATAAACACAACGCAGTGTGGATTACCCATAGATACGCAGGTAATGTTGTATTCCTTGTCGCCGATTGTAACAGGCTCGTTTACAATCTTGTCCTTATTCATAGCAACAGGGATTTCCTTTGGATCAAGAATTGCCTTGCCCATATCTACTCTAAGGCTTGTTACCTCACCGTTGGTTGTGTAAGCCTTAAGGCTCTTGATACCTGAGAGGGTTTCGATTGTGATTTCGTCCTTCTCTTTATAGTCAACCATACCATGGTCATAGAGGAACTTACCTACGCAACGGATACCGTTACCGCACATTTTACCCTCTGAACCATCAAGGTTATACATTTTCATCTTTGCGTCAGCAACCTTAGATGGGCAAACAAGAATAATACCATCGCCGCCGATACCGAAGTGCCTGTCTGAAAGTCTTACAGAGAGAGCCTCCGGATTGTTGATTTCCTGATCAAAAGTGCTGAAATAAATATAATCATTACCGATGCCCTGCATCTTTGTAAATTTAAGCATTTCTTTTTCATCCCTCATATGGTTAATATCTATAAGCTCTGTACTGTGCTGTGAATAATGGCTCTTAAGGCAATCCGCAAGTGCGTTTGCGGTATCAAGAGCTGTAAGACAAGGAATGTTTCTCTCAACTGTCTTTCTGCGGATTTTAACAGAATCTCTTGAAGGAATTCTGCCCTTTGCGGAAGTTGAAATTACATACTGAATC
>ERZ1106943.1739-NODE-1739-length-20703-cov-3.204378_pt1 | contig 20703 bp, 10 predicted proteins | sample MGYA00403671_ERZ1106943 | MGnify/ENA primary metagenome ERZ1106943 (study PRJEB35170, sample SAMEA104062427) | human gut metagenome | biome: human gut; feature: human-associated habitat; material: faeces | place: Denmark | collected 2012-06-14 ...
ACCAAATCTTTACCCCCTCAAGTAAAAGCTGGTTCTCATCAGCTTTCTGGGTAGAGAGCCGTAGATAAGTCTCATCCAAGCCCCGGAAATTCGAAGCGTCACGGATCAAGATTCCGTAATTATCTAAAAGGAATTGCTTTAAATCAGCGGCTGTACCCTTCTTCAAACGGACAAGGAAGAAAGTCGTAGAGGTCGGGATTACCTCCAAGCCATCCAATTTACTTAATTGGTAAATAAAATCCGCGGTCTCACGCTGCCATTTACGGATCGGCAACGTAAATTGCGCCGGATGAATCAAGATATATTTACTTGCCTCGATAGCGATAGCATTTACCGACCAAGGTATGATATACTTGTTCACTTTCTCCGCGATCTCTGGAGAAGAGACCAGATAACCGATACGCAAGCCAGGGATATTATAAGCCTTCGAGATAGACTGGACAAGGATTAAGTTCTTATGCGTTTTCACGTCACTCGGCTTTAGCATGTCTTCCGTCGTAAAAGCCACGTATGCCTGATCTATAATGAAGGTAGTCTGCGGATTCGCCGAGATCAAACGGAGAAGCTCCGTGCGGTGGATCAGCTTTCCATCCGGGTTATTCGGGTTACAAATCCAACAGAAATCCTGTCCCTCCAAGGATAACTCCGATAAATCGTCCGATGTCGGGAAGAAAGAGATCTCATGCTCATGCAAACGGCAAGCGTCCTCATATTCAGAGAAAGAAGGAATAGCGATCATGGATTTCGCGCCTCGCCAAGCTTGCGCTAACAAATAAAAAGCGGTGATCGAACCATTCGTCACTACGATATTCTCCTCCTTGATCTCATACCGGCGGGCCAACAATCTTTTCAAGGTAGCGGCATCCGGCTCCGGATAACGAGTCAGCTTATCAAAATGCTCGATCAAATGTTCCTTCAGTTTATCTAAATTAGCTCCGTGCCACACATTCGAGCTAAAGTTTATCTTTACCTCGTTCTTTGCGTTATAAAAATCATCACCGTGTCCGTATAACATATACCTGCTTTTTAATTAATACCTTATCTGTTAAAACTGTCACAAAATTACGAATCTTTTTGGCTTTTCCTATCAATCGCCTTATAGATCGCATCCTGTATGCGAGTACGTATATCAAGCGATCCCAGTTTATTATTTGCCCGGCTAGGATTCACCCGGTTACTCAAAAATATATAAATAAGCTGGTTATCCGGATCTATCCAAAAACAAGTACCCGTAAATCCTGTATGTCCATAGACCGAGGCGGGAGCCAAAGCCCCACAAGGCGAGGCTTTCGGATTACCAATCACCGGCTTATCAAATCCTAGCCCTCTACGGCAAGTTGGGCTCTTGCTTTGTGTAAACAAACGGCTGGTTTCCAAAGAAAGATAGCGCTCGCCGCCATAAGTCCCTTGGTTTAGCATCAATTGGAGCACCTTCGCCAGATCATTCGCGTTCGAAAATAATCCGGCGTTTCCAGAAACACCCCCTTGAAAAGCGGCCGCCTCATCATGCACATATCCGCGAAGCAATTGACGGCGGACAAATCCATCTTGCTCCGTAGGTACAATTTGCAAGGTATCCATTCGCTTCAACGGATTATAAGTGGTATGCCAAGCCCCTAACCCGCTGTAGAAATCATCCCGAAGAAGCTGGTCCATCGGAGATTTCATCAGATTTTCCACCATCATTTTCAGCATAATGAAATTCACGCAACTATATACGTACCTACCTCTCGTACCCAAACGGGATTTCTTGATATCTTGAAGGATCGTATCTTTAAAGGAATCACTCACATAGAAATTACGGGCTACCTCAGTCGTAAATCCGGGTTTCCGGGTATCCGAAACTACATCTGGAAGATATTTAAAATCATTCCGGACATACGTTTTAGCGTCAAAACGAACCGGATGCGTAGCGTTCTTCGCCGAACTATATAAACTGCCTTTATAACTATCCTTATCAATGGCATCCAGATAGAAATTAATAGTTGGAGTCACTCCCGATTGATGGTACAGTAACTCTTTTATCGATAAATCCTTTTTATTAGACTCCTTCAACTCCGGTATAAAATCGGAGATCTTATTGTTCAAGGTGAATTTCTTCTCATCATACGCTTTCATGACTGCCAATAAAGTTCCCGCCGCCTTCGACGCCGAGGCCAAGTCATAGACCGATGACTCCGTGACCGGCTGCCTACTTTCGTAATCAAAATAACCGAACGATTTATTATAGATAATCACGCCGTCCTTCGCCACCAACACTTGGCATCCAGGATAAGCCTTCTCATCCAATCCCTCTTTAACGATCGACTCAATTACATCCAGACGGTCCGGATTCGCTCCCACCTCTTCCGGCTGGTGATACCCCAAACGAGTCTTTTCCGTAAAAATACCGGTACCCGCATAATACAATCCCGGAATCGAAACCGGAAGTTTCCCTTTCGCCGCAATACCACCGAATATCACTTGGGCCGCATATTCCTGCGCTAAGGGAGTGCCCTCGTAAGCCAACACGACCGCCTTCGCCTTCTCGATCGACTTCTTATATTCCTTACAAGCATATGGTAAGGTAAAGAAAGCATAGACCAACTCTTTCTTCGCGGCCAACTGCCTCAACGCTAAACTCTCGGGAATGCGAATCGTATGTACGCCACAAATGATCACGTCGTATTTTTGCAATTTATTATAAACCTGCTGGACTTGGGCAGCCGTAGAACGCCGTCCGATGCTAAAGCAAGCGATCGAATCATATTCGCCCAGCATTTTCTGGAATTCATTACCAACCCCGTCTCCAATCGAGAGTGCCGCGATCTTTTTCTTATTCAACTGTTTAAGAGGTAAGATTGTATCCTCATTCTTCAAAACGGTAATAGCCTCCGAATTCAATTTCGCCGCCATCCATGCCGCATGCGGAGAGTTCAAACGTTTCGATAAGCCTTTTGTTTCGACCGGCTTATAGGCATTCAATCCAGCGATATATTTGTACCTTAATATTTTCAAGCACTTGGCCTCGATCGCTTCCAGATCCAATACCCCTTCCTCGATAGCCTCTTTCACGGCCGTAAAATCATTGATTGGAGCGGCCGGAGCGAGCAAGATATCATTCCCCGCAAGCAAAGCCTTCACCGAAGGATTATCCGTTTTCTTTGTGGAAGCCCCTTTCATCGCTAAAGCATCCGTAAAGCACAGACCTTGAAAACCGAGTTCTTTCTGTAATAGATCCGTCACTACCGCCTTAGAGAAAGAAGCCGGCTTATGACTTTTGTCCAATGCCGGAACATAAAGATGTCCCGTCATTATCCCGGCGAACCCATCATATATATAACGTTTAAAAGGAAGAAGTTCCACGCTATCCAAGCGGGCTCGGTTATGGCGCACGACGGGTAATGTCTCGTGCGAGTCCTCAGAAGTATCTCCATGTCCAGGGAAATGTTTGGAGACAGACAAGATGCCCGTACTTTCCAATCCTCTTGCGTAAGCAATACCTTTCTCCGCCACAGCCTCCGGATTCTCACCAAACGAACGCAGGCCGATCACGGGATTATCCACATTGCTATTCACGTCCATATCCGGAGCGAAATTTATATGAATTCCCATTTCCCGGCACTGCCGTCCCACCTCTTTTCCATATTCCTCGATCAAGGCATTGTCCTCGATAGCGCCTAGCATCATATTTTTCGGGAAACGGGTGGTTCCGCTTAATCGCATGGAAAGTCCCCACTCCCCATCCAAAGAGACCAACATCGGAATCCGGGAAGCCTTTTGCAAACGATTGGTCACCTCCGCCTGCGTCACCGGATCCCCTTTATGGAACAAGATACCCCCGATCTTGATCTCGTTCACGTAACGCATGAGCCGTTGCATATTCCGGTTATCGGATTTAGGATTCGCTATAACCATAAATAACTGCCCGATCCGTTCATCATAACTCATAGCGTCAAACACGGAATCAACCCAATGATTCATCTTTTCCTGATCCACCGAACGATAAAGGTTCGGAACGGTTTGAGCTCCACCCGATAAAAGGGAAATACAACACAAAAGCAAGATACCAATCTGTCTCATCACAACATTATCATTATTACTCTCCAAAAATAAGAAAATATCGCAATAGTAACGTGAATTGTGATAGGGGTTTTTACTATCTTTCCTGTCTCGTAATAAAAAATGAAGTACTTCATGAAGCTAATACTACTCATAATCTTGATTATCTTCGGCTTTCAATCAAGCGCTTGGGGACAAGCGCCGACTCTCAGTATCGAGGCTAAACAAGAGCCGATCCAAGAAATCATGAAAAAAATAGAGCATCAAACAGGCATGACATTCTCCTACGATCCTTCTATTCTCAAAGGCATTTCCCGGATTACATTCAAATCTGATAACCAATCCATATCGGAATGCCTTACCCGGCTATTCCAAAAGCTCCCTCTGTCTTATCAGATAAACGGTACCCACATCATCTTGAAGAAACGCCCCCGCTCAGTAACCATCAGCGGATTCGTACGGGATAAAGCGACTACGGAGTATCTAATCGGGGCTTCCGTTTATGACTCTCGCACACAAAGGGGCACGGCTACCAATAACCACGGTTTCTTCAGTCTAACCTTACCGGTCGGGGCAGTCCGTTTGGAGACTTCCTACATCGGATACGGACGTTTCTCACATACATTCCAACCGCTCGAACGGGATACCGTGATGGAAATTCTGCTGGAAAGCGGTGAGGCATTGGCCGAAGTTGTCGTTACCGGTAGTAATGACACACAAAACCCGATACAAGCCCCTCAGATGGGAACGATTAAAATAACCCGGAAGATGATCAAGACCATCCCGACCTTATTCGGTGAGGCTGATGTGATCAAAGCCCTGCAAACCCAACCCGGCGTATCAGCCGGAACGGAAGGATTAGCCGGGATGTATGTCCGTGGGGGGAATGGAGACGAGAACCTGTATATGATAGACGGAATCCAACTGTATCAGGTCAATCATCTCGGAGGACTTTTCTCCGCTTTCAACGCCGAGGCTTTGAAAGATGTGGATTTTTATAAATCCGCTTTCCCCGCCCGCTATGGGGGAAGGCTTTCCAGCGTAGTGGATGTGCATACTAAAGATGGCAATATGAAAGAGTACCATGGTAGCGCTACGATCGGGCTGATCTCCGGTAATCTGAGCTTGGAAGGCCCTGTCATCAAGGATCGCACGGCTTTTCAGATAGCGCTTAGACGCTCGTGGCTGGATGTATTCTCTGCCCCGACGATAGCGATCGTAAACAGGGTCATAAAAAAGAACGGGAGCCGGATCAACCTTCGTTACGCTTTTCACGATTTGAATTTAAAGCTTAATCATCGTTTCAGCGATCGCAGCCGAATGTTTTTCAGCTTATATAACGGGAATGATGTATTAAAAGGAGGGGGAACGGATTTCTCAACAGAAGAAGAGCAAGTCCCTTATACGGATGGTACCCATTCATCGCTGCGTTGGGGTAATTTGATGGGAACCTTGGGCTGGACTTATGTCTTCAATAACCGTTTGTTCGGACGGGTTTCCGGGGTCTTTTCACGGTATCGCTCGAATGTACGGAGTTCAAAAGAATATAATTATGGTGTGGAAGGAGAAGATAATTATCTCTCTTCTTCATCGGAAACGAGTAGTTCTACCTCTATCTTGGATATGGGCGTCCGTTCCTCTTTTGATTACACGCCTTCTACGTCGCATGTGATTCGTTTTGGAGGGGATTTCTTGATGCACCGTTTCCGCCCGGAGTATAATGAGGTGAAAGCAGCCGGTTCCGGTATGCTGGAGTTTTCGAATATAGGGAAAATATATACAAATGATCTGCTATGGGCCCGTGAGGCGGCTATCTTTGGAGAGGATGATTGGAATGTCTTACCTAGCTTGCGTTTGAATGCGGGGATTCGGTTTAGCCTGTTCAATGTGGAGCGGAAGGCTTATACCTTATTGGAGCCTCGCGCTTCCTTGAGATGGTTGCTACGTGACGATCTTAGCTTCAAAGCCTCATACGCCCGTATGGGGCAATATATCCATTTATTGGGCAACAGTTATATAAATTTGCCGACGGATGCGTGGATGCCTGTTACCCGTAAGTTGAAACCTTTAATCAGTGATCAAGTCTCCGCTGGTTTCTATTATAATCTGATGCGTTCTTATAGTTTCTCGGTAGAGGGGTATTATAAATGGATGAAGAACCTGTTGGATTATAAAGACGGCTATTCCTTCTTGCCCGGTACGGCGGCTTGGGAGGAAAAAATGGCGGTCGGTAAGGGGCGTTCGTATGGCGTGGAGTTCTTGGCTCGCAAGGAAAGCGGACGTACGACCGGTTGGATAGGATATACGCTTTCATGGTCGGATCGGCGTTTCGATGAGATCGATAACGGGCGACGCTTTCCGGCACGTTACGATAACCGGCATAAGCTGAATATCGTGGTATCGCATAAACTATCGGAAAAGGTGGAGCTGACAGCTGCTTGGACGTATACTTCCGGCAATCGCATGACCTTGTCGTTGGAGAGTTATGAGCAAGCTGGTACGCTTACTATTTCCAACCAATACAAGATGAATAACTGGTGGGAACCATCCGGGGAAGTGGTGGATTTGTATACACGTCGTAATAATTACCAGATGCCGGCTTATCATCGTCTGGATTTGGGACTTAATATTTACCGTCCGAAGAAGAAGGGGCGAATGGGCATCTGGAATATCAGTATTTATAATGTATATAGCCGGATGAATCCGTTTATGGTCTATAAAAGTGATAACTGGGAACGAACGAATAACTTAGTCCCGGGTTCTTCTTCTCCCTATAACGGTAAAACAAAACCTTGTTTTAAGTTGATAGGTATTATGCCTATCATACCTTCCATATCATATACTTATAAATTCTAGGAAGATGAAACAGATAAAGAGTATCTTAATAAATACGATTTGTATAGTAAGCCTGTTTGGTTTGATGTCTTGCATCAAGGAGATCGATCTTGAATCCTTACGGCCGGATCCCACTTTGGTGGTGAACTGTGTCGCTATAACCGGCGAACCCTTAACCGTAAGTGTCTCCCGTACTTGGTTTTTCACGGATGATCATCCGAACGTGACTTTGGATAAAGCCGAGGTGAATTTATTCGTGAATGGCGCTTTTAAAGAGCGTATGAGCTTTCAGGAGGGGGATGAGGCATTTAACACGAAAGGGTATTTTAAGTCTGATTTTATACCGGTGAAAGGGGATCGTATCCGTGTGGAAGCTTCTTATCCGGAATATGGTGTGGCAAGCGCCGAGACAGTCATGCCAGCGCCCGCCCGGGTCTTGAAAGCGGGGGTAACCTATGCCACGGTAGCTGGCTCTTTTGGTTCTGCTCGCCAGAATGCGATTTATCAGGTAACACTCAAAGATAACCCTGCCGAGGAGAATTATTATTTACTCCGTATGGAAGAGGGCATTCCTGTTTTTGATGGAATAGCTAAGGAATATACAGGAGAATATAAATGGTTCTCGGTGAGTCCAAACTATGCGACTGAACCTGTTTTTGGTCAATCGTTGACAGCCTTGGATCAAATCTTTGGCAATGACTGGATGTATGGGTATGATGGGAAGGTCTTTTCTGATGAGTTAATAAACGGGCAAGAATATACCTTGCACTTAACGGATGAGTATTATTATGAACCTTATTATGGATCATATCCGCTAAAAGTAGTCCCGGATTCGATAGGGATAGAAGATCTAAATGAGGAAGATTTTCTTCCGATTCCACCCAAGCACCTACGGGTACACCTATATGCTATCTCGGCGGAATACTATCGATATCTGAAAGTTTTGCAAGATAAAGACACGGATTCAGTTTCGAACCTTTTGATCGATGGCGGTCTGGCCGAACCGATCCGTGTATTTAGCAATATAGACGGTGGTGTCGGTATCCTAGGCAGTTGCCATGTAGGAATGTTTGAGACGGAAATAGCGTCTTCCTCACATTCCAATCTTGAAGCGGCCCGATTTGAAGACGGGATAGACTAGGAACTGTGGTTCCATCTTCCGTCGTACCGGGTTGTATTCATAGTTGATACCGGCTCCCATCCAGAAATTATCAGTAACCTTGAACTCCATTGAGCCGCCCACTTGGGTATGATAGAAAAAGGGATTCCTAAGCATATGGGGATTGTTGTACTCGTCGGCGTAATAAGCGTATTGTCCCCATCCTTTCAGTTTCAACCAGTCCGTAGGTTGATATTCTACTTGTACGTTTGCGCCGGCTGTTATTCCGGGACTAGGGTTGAAGGGACTAAAGAAACGACCACCGAATCCTCCGCCATAAAGACTCCAATTGCCGCTGTGCCAAGAAATACCCCCGTTCATGATCGTCATGCCTCCGACTCCCGGCCATGTATATTGAACACCGTTAGCGATAAGATCGAAACTTTCGTTTAGCCGTTTCGTATAAGTCTCATTGAAATCCAACGCCATTGGCGATACCTCCCGAAGCATCGGGGTATATACGTTAAAGAACGGCTGATAGGCGGCGGAAGATATCTGCATATCCATCGGACGCTCTTGTAGGGACGTATGGGGAATATCGGGCGTGAACTCCCGCAGTTTAATATCGATATCCCGTGTCCCCGCAGGGGTAAATGTCTTATAAGAGGCTTTCGGGATGTTCAACTCATACGTCTTGTTTTTAGGCAGGACGATGATTTTACCTTCTTTATTTAAAATAAACGAAAAGTCAGACTGTGCCTGGATTCCAACGACACATATCCATGCCATGAATATAAATAATCCTCGTCTCATACACTCTCCTCCTATTTTTGATGTGAAGGTAACTTTTTTTTGAATAAGATGCAACTTTTAGGATACCTATTTCATCCATATAATAGAGAGCATAAGTACTTATGGATGAACAACTGTTAATCGATGGATGTATGCGAGGCGAATCATGGGCTCGTAAGGAATTGTACGAGCAATATGCTCCTGCTATGATGAGTGTTTGCATGCGTTACGTGGGTGACAGGGAGACGGCCCGTGATCTTCTGCAGGACGGGTTCGTGAAGATATTTACGAAGATCCGGTCGTATTCCGGCTCCGGGGCTTTCGGGGGGTGGATACGGCGGATCTTTGTCACTACGGCTCTTGAATATCTCCGGTCTTCAGAGAACACGAGGCTAAGTGTAGGTTTGGATGGCTATGACGACAGTTTGGAAGATATCAACTACTCCGTATTAGACCGTTTATCGGCAGATGACTTGTTGGCTTGCGTGGCCCAATTGCCGCCGGGATATCGTACGGTCTTCAACTTATATGCGATAGAGGGATATACGCATAGCGAGATCGCCGAGATGCTGCATGTACAGGAGGCGACTTCCCGTTCCCAGTTTATCCGGGCGAGGAACGCTTTGCAAAAGAGTGTACAATCTTTAATAAGGCATGAAAATGCGGGACGATAAGGATCATAACGAACGGCTGGATGATTTCAGCGGCTATATGCGGCAGCGCTTGGAAGAGCACCGGTTGCCGGTAGATGCTGGCGGCTGGGATGAGGTGGAGGCCCGGATGAACCGAAGAGCGAGATCACGGGGTTGGTTGTGGACGAGAGGCTTGGCCGCCGCCGCAGTGCTGGCCTGGGTTATTTGGCTGCTACCTTCCCCGGAGAAGATGCCATTGGAGGAATTGAGCCCCTTTCAGAAAGAGATATCGGAGAAAGCGGAGGAAATGAATATTCTTCCGGAGCATCCCGTTTTACCTGTAGAGCCTGTAAAGAAACGTATAGCGAAAGTGCTGAAATGGGAAAAAAAGGCTAAGCTTTCCGCTATTGTCGGGGAAAAGGAAACGATCCGGGAGGATGAGAAGTGTGAGACTATCGAGATTATTGAGAAGGATGCGATTGCGGCTATCGTAGAAGAACCGTCTGCGAAGGAGGATGCGTCCGAGGATTCGACGGACATAGTCGTTAAGCGAGGTGACTCTACGGTTCCTCTACCGGAAGGCGAACGGAGTCCCCGACGAAAAGCCTCTTTGAAAAAGAAAGCCAAGAAGAGTAAACGGAATAAGTGGTTATTGGCCGCCGCCGTTGGCTCTAGTGGTTATGTAGATAGCTTTTTAAATACGGATATGAGTTATGGTGATGTTTCTTCTCCGGGAGATATGAATGTTCCTTCCCAAGATCCTGATCCGGATAAGCCGGATAAAGACGATGATGAGAAGGAGAATGGCAATACGCCTTCCCAAACGGTCTCATTTCGTAATGCCCCGGTATTACGGAGTTCTAAGGTGGATGAGAACTTCTTGGATAATCGTTCGTTCGAATCTTATCCGGACGTTAGCTATTCCCTTCCGATATCTTTCGGTTTTACGGTACGGAAGGATTTGAGCCGGCGTATAGCGGTGGAAAGTGGATTGATGTATACGTATTTATCCACTACATTCAAGAGGGGAGGGGATTGCCCGTCAGAGGTGAAATCGTCTTTGCATTATCTGGGTATTCCCTTGAATCTGGTGGTTTATTTATGGAAGAATCAGCGATGGAATGTCTATCTCTCCGGAGGCTTTATGATGGAGAAGGGCTTGCAGGCCGTGTATAGTGGCTATATCGCCGGAAACGGAACGACTATCTCCAAGAGCAAAAAGGAGGATATCCATGGTATGCAATGGTCCGTGAATGCCTCGGTCGGTGCTGCTTATCGTTTTTATGGGGATTGGAGCCTCTATTTCGAGCCTCGCTTCTCCCATTATTTTGACTGTGATCAACCGGCTAGTATCCGTACGGACAAGCCGTTGGGATTTGGGTTGAGCGCAGGTATACGATATGCTTTTTAATGATTAAATCTATTATAATTATGCGGAAACTTTTTTATTGGGCGTTTGCCTTTAGCCTTTGCGTCTTAATGGGATGCAAGGATGATGGAGTGAGAGTGGAGGTCGTGCGGTATGCTATCAACGAACCGGTATTCATGTCGATCTCCGAGTTTCGGAATTCAGTGAAGGTGACGGATGAGGTGGTGCCAATCACCAAGCGGGGTAAGATCTGTTTCTATAAGGATTACCTGTATATTTCTTCCCCGGATAAGGGCATCCATATCGTGGATAACAGGAATCCGGCATCTCCCCGGATAGCGGGCTTTGTAGAATTGATCGGTAACGAGGATCTCTCGATCAAGGATGATAAATTGTATGCGGATTCGTATGTGGATCTGGTCTGGTTCGATATCTCCGATCCGGAGAGACCTGAATTGGAAGGTCGTGTGGAGAACGCTTTCCGTTATGCGCTTCCGACCATAGAGAATGGCTATGGGTTCGATTATAATATGTGTTATTCGGAGGAAGCGAGAGCGAAAGGTGTCGTGGTTGGTTGGGAGCCGAAGGAACGGGAGGAAACCATTTACCATTATCCGAGTTATGGCGGTGATCTGATGGCGAACGATGCGGCCCCGGGTGCTTCCATGCAGGGAGTGAATGGATCTATGGCTCGTTTTTCTATTTATGGTAAGTACTTATATACGGTAGAACAGAATATCATGTGTGTTTTCGACCTGTCTGGAGACAAGCCTGTCTTGACGACAAACGACATTTGGTTGCAACGTGGTGTCGAGACTCTTTTCAACTATAAAGATAAGATGTTCATGGGAACTCCGACCGGCATGTTGATCTATTCGCTGGAAGATCCGTTAGCGCCTAAGTATCGTTCTTCCGTAAGTCATGTCTTTGGTTGTGATCCGGTTGTCGTGGAGGATGACTTAGCGTATGTGACCGTGCATTCCGGAAATACTTGCGGGCAAAATACCAATGAACTGATGCTCATAGACGTAAGTGATGTGGACCAACCGAACCTGCTGGTTGCTTATGGCATGAAATGTCCGAAAGGATTAGGTATCGATAACGGTACTTTATTCCTCTGTGACGAAGGGTTAAAGGTCTTCAATGCGAAAGATCCTATGACCTTGCTGGCTAATCAGCTTGTTCATTATGCAGGTATGGAGGGTTACGATGTAATCCCTTTTAAGAACACCTTGATGATGATCGCCGATGATGGCCTTTACCAATACGATTATTCCAATTTACAGGCGATATCTCAGTTAAGTAAATTGCCAATGGGCGAATAGAGTTTAATATTCCTCTTCGCTATTCGCTTCGCAAGGTGTTTACCGGATTGCGGGATGCCGCCTTATAACTATGCCTGCTTACGGTCAGTAGCGTAACCATCAGTACGATACCGCCGGATAGCAGGCTTGTTTCTATGGAGTACGTTCACGAAAATTCGCTACTTTTTATGTGTTATTTATACGAGAATGTAAATAAAATGAGCTTCCTACTTTGATGTTATAATATTTATTCTGATCTTGCGGATGTTATTGTGTTTGATAAATTAAAATCTAAAACTATTATTATGAATCTTTTTGACAATATGCACGGACTAAAAGGATGCATTCGTTGTTTGACTTTTAAAAACGTGCTTTTAGCTCATTTTTTATTGGCTTTTTCAGTGGCAGGTAGTGTTTCTGCCGAGGCTTTGCCTACTTCTTATTTAAATGGCATTGAACAACAATCCCGGAAAGTTGCAGGACGTGTTTTGCAAAGAGTTGATAACGAGCCGGTCATTGGTGCTAATATTGTTGTGACAGGTACAACAATCGGTACAATTACAGATGTGGAGGGACGTTTCTCATTGGACAACTTGCCGGCAAATGCCCGTACGCTTACCGTATCTTTTGTTGGCATGACTTCGCAAACGCTTCCGATCAAATCAGAGATGATGATACTTCTGGAGGATGATTCGGAAACATTGGATGAGGTGATGGTCGTGGCTTATGGTACGGCTAAGAAAAGTACGTTTACTGGATCTGCCAGTTTGCTGAAGTCAGAGAAGATAGAGGCTCGTCCTGTTACATCGGCAACTTCAGCCTTACTAGGATCTACGCCGGGTGTGCAAGTAGCCTCAGCCAGTGGTCAGCCCGGTTCAGATTCGGATATCTATATTCGCGGATTGGGCTCTATTTCTGCGACGAATACCCCTTTGATTATACTTAACGGTATGCCCTACGATCAGAGTATCAGTAGTATCAATCCCAATGATATAGAGAGTATGTCTGTTTTGAAAGATGCCTCATCTGCAGCTCTGTACGGCGCACGAGGTGGTAATGGTGTTATCTTGATAACCACCAAGACGGGTAGTAAGGATCGTATGTCGGTGAATGTGAAAATCAACCAAGGATTCACGAATCGGCAAAGTCAGGATTATGAACGATTGGGCGTGAATGATTATTTGAAAGTATATTGGGAGAGCGCACGCAACCAGTTGATAAGTGGTGGTGCGTCACCAGAGCAAGCGGGAATGGCAGCCGCTCAAAACTTGATTTCAGGAACGCTGGGCTTCAATCCGTTTAACGTGCCGGACGATCAGGTCGTGGATGCGAACGGTGTGCTTAACCCGAACGCTACGTTCATGTGGGCGGATGATACCGATTGGGAAGACGCTATCCAGCGCACGGGCAGCCGTACGGATATAGGCGTGAGCGTGAGCGGAGGTAATAATAAGTCGGATTATTATCTTTCCGCCGGTTATCTGACGGAAGGTGGTTATATCATCGGATCGAAGTTTGACCGATATACCTTGAATACGAATGTTAACTCGCAGATCACCTCGTTCTTGAAGATTGGCGGTACGCTCTCTGGGAATATCAGCAAGGCGGAAGGGCAGCAGTCGCAAGCTTCGGGAAATAACAACAACCCTTTCCGATTCACTCGCTATATCGGACCGATCTATCCGATCCATGTACACGATCCTCGTACCAAAGAATATGTGCTGGATGCCAATGGTAATAAAGTGTACGACTTCGGTCAGGCCTATACGATCGAGGAGGGTGTGGAAGCGCCTTCGCGTGCGTATATCTCTGGTAATAACCCGGCTATTGAGTTGCAAAATATCAGCAACGGATACAAGCGGAATCAATTGAACGCGAAATTGTATGCGGAGATCCGTTTCTTGAATGATTTCAAGTTTACGGTGAACGGAGCCGTGGGAACAAGCTCTCGTTTAGGGCATTCGGCCAGTATCTATTATCCGGAGAAGACTGAGGTGGGGTCAAGCACGAAGACCGTTTCGTTTGAGACAACTTGGACGTTCAACCAATTGCTCTCCTATACAAAGAATTTCGGCAATCACCATGTCGATGTCTTATTAGGACATGAGAGTTATGATTATGAGTACAATTACCTGAAAGGCTCCATGCAAAACCAGACCATCCATAATGGCAACTTTGAGTTCAGCAATTATTCGGTGCCGGACGAGCAAGACTCTTATACGAATACCTACAAGACGGAGGGATTCCTTGCCCGTGCGAACTATGACTATAACAGCCGTTATTTCCTTTCTGCATCCGTGCGCCGCGACGGATCCTCCCGCTTTTACAAGGATTCCCGTTGGGGTACATTCTTCTCGGTAGGAGCTGGTTGGCGTATTGACGAGGAGCGTTTCATGGAAGATCTTGATTTCATCGATTTGCTGAAGTTGCGTGTCGCTTACGGTGAGGTGGGTAATGATGCCATCGGTAGCTACTATGCGTGGCAAGCGGCTTACGAGCAGGCCATGAACGGATTGGAGGCCGGTTATATCCAGCAACGTGTCGTTCGTAATAAGGATTTGCAATGGGAGGTGTCTCGCAATGGCGATGTGGCGTTAGAGTTTGAGTTGTTTAAAAGCCGTTTGTCGGGTAGTGTAGAGTATTTCGATCGCCGTTCCAGCAACTTATTGTTCTCGATCCCGCAAGCACCGGATACGGGTACTACCAGCGCATATAAGAATGCAGGTACGATGTACAATCGAGGTGTGGAAGTTGATTTGAACGGAAGAATCATCCAGACGAAGGATTGGACGTGGTCTGTGGGAATTAACGCTACATGGTTGAAAAATCGGATTACCTCTTTGCCGGTAGAACCTTATAACAGCGGAGTACATCGGGTGGAAGAGGGACATTCGCGCTATGAGTTTTATCTTCGCCAGTGGGCGGGAGTAGATCCTGCTACCGGAAACTCTATCTATGTGCCGGATCCGGAACTGACGGTGGAGTCTGTCGACCTGGTAGAGGTGGATGGAAAAACATATACGACTAACGTGAATGAGGCCATTTATGATTGGGCCGGAGAATCTACACCGAAGGTATCGGGAGGTCTTAATACGAACGTATCTTGGAAGAATCTTTCTTTAAGCCTGTTGTTTAACTTCCAGCTAGGTGGCAAGATGTATGATGTAGGATATTCTGATTTGATGACACAGCCTTCAGGATCCGCATCCTTGACTTCCAACAAGCATGTGGATATCTTGAATCGTTGGCAGAAACCGGGCGATGTCACGAATGTGCCTCGCATCGAGGATTTCGCAGATACGAATATGAATGCGGGAACTTCTACTCGTTGGTTGATCAGCTCGAATATGTTGGAGTTGGCTTCCGCTACTTTGAGCTATGATCTGCCGAAGCAATGGCTGGAGAAGGTTTCCATGCAAGGACTCCGGGTATATGCGTCAGGAGAGAATCTATTCTTGCTGACGAAACGAAAAGGTATTTTCCCTCGTTCAAACATATTCTCAGGATATAGTGGTAATGCGGATGTTTATTTGCCTGCGAGAGTATTTACTTTTGGTTTGAATCTTACTTTTTAAATCATGTTCAATATGAAAAATATATATATAGTAGTGTTGCTATCTCTTGTGGTATTATTCAATGGCTGCAAGGAGGATTTTTTGGAGACAACTTCCACACAAACGGTGGATGAGCAAGCAGTGTTCAATGATACCCAATCGGCTATGTTGGCTGTAAATGGCTTGCATAAATTGATGTGGACGGGTGATCTGTCTAGTTCGGCTTTTTATGGCGGTTACGATATGTTGATGATTTGGTATGAGGTGATGGGGGATGATTTGGTATATACGTACAGCAATGCGCAGTTCCAAAAGCAGGCTCAATGGTCGAGCCATCGGAATGCGACGATCGGTAGTGCGACCCATTTTTATCGCTTGTTGCAATATTTTATCTCTAACAGTAGTATGATTATCGATAATATCGATGCTGCGGAAGGTTTGGAGAGCGAGAGGAATTATATCAAGGGGCAAGCCCATTTTTACCGGGCTTTCGCCTATTTCACGATGGTACAGATGTATGGCGGCCGTTATAAGGCAGAGGGCGATAACACGCAATTGGGTGTGGTAATTCGTAACGATAACTCAACGGAGCCGAGAGCGAGAGCTTCTGTAGAGGAGGTGTATACGCAGATCAATGAGGATATCGACTTGGCGATCCAATTATTGGGTGCTACGGAGGAGAAACGGACTAATAAGTCGCATATTGATTTGCACGTGGCTCGCGGTTTGAAGGCTCGTATCTTATTGACGCAAGGTAAATGGTTGGAAGCGGCTGAAATGGCTAAATTGGTCGTTGATCTATCAGGAGCCAAATTGCAAGATGATACCTATACGACATTGAATGATCGTTTTAGCGATCAATCAAATACAGAATGGTTGTGGGGATCGAATCCTTTGTTGCAGCAAGCTCCGAACTTGACTCACTTCCATGGATATATGTCGAATGAGATCATTTCGTATAATGGCAATACCCCTCGTGCGATTTATAATAAGTTATACGACAAGATCAGTGATACCGATGTGCGTAAAGGAATTTGGTTTCCGAGGGCGACCGATCCCAATACTCTTCCGCGACCGATCCGGGCGGAGTGTAACAGTAAAGCGTATGCTAATTATATGGCCAATAAGTTTATCGTATCGGATCCTACGACGAAAGGTGGCCGGGATGTTCCTTTCATGCGCTTGCCGGAGATGATGTTGATCATGGCGGAGGGATATGCACGTGCTGGGGAGCCAGGCAAAGCGGCTCAGGCTCTTTATCCGCTGGCAAGTCATCGGGATCCGGAGTATACATTGTCTACGAAAACGGGCGAAAACTTGATAGAAGAGGTGATGACTCAACGTCGCATAGAGCTTTGGGGGGAAGGTTTCCGTTGGTTCGACTTGAAACGTTTGAATATGGATTTGGACCGTGGACCGGCTCCTCGTCCTGAGGTTTTCCCGAATGGTTTGATTGAATATTGGAACAAAGACGCAATGCCTAAAGTGGTGGATCCAGAAGCTTCTAATTACAATATGTATGGAGATGGAACGGTGACGGGTAACGGGAACAGATATCGTCCGGCCGGACATAGGGATTGGCAATGGGCTATTCCTGATAAGGAGACTCAACTGAATCCGCTTTGCGAACCGAATCCATAAAGTAAATAAATAGTTATGAGAAGATTTTTTTTAATGTGCCTGTTGCCAATCTTCTTGGCGACAGGTGTTTTTGCTCAACCACAAGCGGATGAGTATCCTTATGATTTGACGTATTTCTTGCCGGAAGGTTCTCAGGTTTATGACCCTCAGGTTCCTACCCCGGAAAAAATCTTGGGATTCCAGCTTGGAGAACAACATGCCGGATGGGATCAAGTAGTGGAATATATGAGAACATTGGCGCGATGCAGCGACCGTGTCACGATTAGGGAGACGGGGCGTACCTATCAGCACCGTCCTTTTATAGAGGTCGTGTTTACTTCGGCCGAGAACCAAAAGAATATAGATCGACTGAAGGAGGAGCACTTAAAGTTGAGCGACGTGGCGAAATCGAGAAGCATAGTGATAGACGACATGCCTGTGATCGTAAGCTTGATTTATAGCATTCATGGAAATGAGGCATCGGGTGTGAACGCTTCGTTGGCTGTTGCCTATCATTTGGCGGCGGCACAAGGGCCTGAGATCGAGGAATTACTAGACCAAGAGATTGTCGTGATGACTCCCGGAGCCAATCCGGATGGAATCAATCGGTTTGCGTCGTGGGTGAATTCCTCTAGAAGTTTCACGAATGTTAGCGATATAAAATCACGTGAGTTTACCGAGCCTTGGCCTTCCAGTCGTACGAACCATTATTGGATCGATTGTAATCGCGACTTACTTATGGCACAACATCCCGAGGGGATCAATGGCTTAAATGGATATTTTGAATGGTTGCCCAATGTGGTCGTGGATCAACATGAGCAAGGGGCGTTACGTCCTTATTATTTCAGTCCGGGACATCCTAAGCGTACCCATCCGTTTACTCCCCAGCTTAATCAAGACTTGACAGCCGAGATTTCTTCTTATACGGCAAAGGCACTCGATCGGATTGGGACGACTTATTATTCGAAGGAGGGTTATGATGACTTCTATTACGGAAAAGGGGCTGCTTATGGAGATGCGCATGGATCCGTTTGCCTGCTATATGAGCAAGGTTCCACGCGCGGACATTTGCGTAATACCCCGAGCGGGGAATGGACCTTTGGCTGGACGATCCGGAATCAGGCATTAGCCTCTTGCGCTACGCTGGAAGCGGCCAAGGCGATGCGTACCCGTTTGCTGGCTTATCAGAAGGAATATTATGAACGTACGGCTTCTGAGGCGCGGAAGGAGGCGGTACAGGGCTATGTGTTCGATACACGCGGATCTAAGTCTGTCGCTTTTCATTTCTTGGAGAATATGGCCCGTCATCATATCGAGGTCTATCAGTTGGCGAAGGACTATCAAGCCGCAGGTAACAAGGAGTTCCAAAAAGGTTCAGCCTATGTCATTCCGGTGGCGCAAAAATACAGTACGATGGTTAAGGTGCTTATGGAGGATTGTTTAGAATATACGGATAGTACTTTCTATGATATCTCTACATGGACGTTCCCGCATGCGTTTAACTTGGAGTGTGCTCCGGTGAAGAGTGTCGCCGGATTGATGGGTGATCGGATTGAGCGAAATGATTTTCCGCAAGGACGGCTCATCGGCGGGGAAAGCCGGGTGGGGTATGTGTTTGAGAACCGGGAGTTTTATGCGCCTAAGGTTGTCTATGAGTTGCAGCGTAAGGGGATTCGGGTCAGTGCGACCAACCGTCCGTTCCAATTTAAGAACGAAGAGGGAGAATGGACGATGGGCTATGGTACCTACCAGGTATTGACGCATAATCAGCCGCTTCCTTCGGATGTGCTCTATGCGACATTGGATGAGTTGGCGAAAAATACGGGAGTGGATATCTATTCGGCCAACACGGGATTGATGGCTGATGTGGATTTTGGCAGCCCGGCTTTTAAACCATTGGAGCAGCCGAAAGTGGCTATGTTGGTAGGACGTGGCGTAAGTATCCCGGAATCGGGTGAGATTTGGTTCTTGTTGGATAAGCGTTTTCAGATGCGTCCGGTATTGATAGAGAACCCGTCTTTGACAGGCAAGGACTTGAAGGCTTACAATGTTATCATTTTGGCTAATGGTGTTCCAAATCTAACTAAGGGTACCGAGACTGCCTTGAAGGAGTGGGTTGCTGCCGGAGGAGTGTTGATCGCTACCGGAAAGGCTAGCGCATGGGCTAGCAAACAAGGGCTTATCTCTTTAAAGACAAAGGAAACATTGCTTGAAAAGGCGGACAGCTTATCGGTTTATCGTTCTTTTGCGGATAAGGCGGAAGCAAAAGCCGGAAAGTTGATCAAAGGGGTAATTCTGAATTGTCATTTGGATAAGACGCATCCGCTAGCTTGGGGACTTGATCAAGATGAGATCGCTGTTATAAAAACGAATGATATCATTTTCCAGAAAGATAGGGATCCATATGTTTCGCCTTTATATTATACCAAAAAGCCCTTGTTGTCGGGATTCTTGTCGGCGGATAATGCGAACCTATTGAGAGAGGAGCCTGCTATAATGGTGAAACCTTATAGAAGCGGTAAGGTGATTGTTTTTGCTGATGATATGAATTTCCGTTCTTACTTCTTTGGAACTAGTAAGTTGTTCATGAATGCGTTGTTTTATAACAAATGTATGTAGTTGTCGGATGAGTACGCAACGAAATATATTGTGTCTCATGGCTCTTGTTTTATCAGGAGCCATGGAATTTGCCAATGCTTGCACGTCGGCTATCATTTCTGGCAAGGTAACACCTGACGGACGTCCGATTATGTGGAAAAATCGCGATGCGGAAAACTTGAAGAATTGTGTGCGGTCCCATTTATCTCGCTCGTTCCATAATCCTTTGATGGGTATCGACTTGAAAGATGGAAAACATAATAAGCCAGAGACTTTCGGTTGGTTTGCGGAGCAGGATTTTATCGCTCGTAGAAGTACCTCTTGCACTGTGGCTATTCAAGGTGTACGGCCGGACGAGGATGCTTCGTTCACTACGATGTGGACGGTTATCGGTTACCCACCGGTTACTCCTGCGGTTCTGGTTTGGTTGAAAGGCGCCGATAAGAAGTTGCCCAAGGCGTTAACTGTCGATCAAAATAAACATGCTCCGTTATGTGACGCGTCGAACATGCTTCGGGATAAGATTTACAGTTATCATCGGGGGACGAATACGGAAAGTTATTTCCATTGGGAATTACTTTTCAATCTAAGCGGCAATGGGTATATGCAGCAAACCGAGCGATTGGAGGAGGAGTTATTCGAACGTTTTTATTCCTCCATCGAAACGTGGCGGTCAAGGTCGGTAATTCCCGAGGAATTGGTTTTCAATTTGTATGATGATTGTGATGCATTCCTTGATGAGAAGACACTGAGGTGAGTATCCAAAATATTCCTTTTCGCTATTCGCTTTGTAAGGCATTTACGGGATTGCGGGATGCCGCCTTATAACTATGCCTGCTTACGGTCAGTAGCGTAACCA